>VTLG01006576.1_pt1 | contig 12822 bp, 16 predicted proteins | sample 4694571 | NCBI WGS metagenome assembly VTLG01 (sample SAMN12604809, study PRJNA352737) | marine metagenome | biome: ENVO:00000447; feature: ENVO:00000209|ENVO:00000569|ENVO:01000036; material: ENVO:00002151; isolation source: viral sequences binned using virsorter ... | reverse complement strand
ATGCTGAAAGTTATTCTCATTATCGACAACTAGTAGGACATATTCAAGGAATTGAATGGTCCAGAGAAATTTTTACAACAATTTTAAAACGTCAAATGTATGACGAAGAGGAGTAAATGCAACAGGTACAATTAGGTAACGCTATTAAAAACGATATGTGGATTACAGAGGACGAGATCAAAGATCCAAGTCCTCTACCAGAACTACCGGGATATCATATCCTGATAAGACCAGTAAGTATAAAAGGAGTAACAAAGGGAGGTATTGTACTTCCAGATTCTACCAAGGATGATATGGCATATCTTACTACAGTAGGAAAGGTTCTTTCCGTAGGAGATCTAGCCTATCAAGATGAGGTAAAATTTCCAAATGGAGATTGGTGTGAAGTAGGAGATTATGTTTGTTATGCCAAACATGCTGGTCAGAAATTATTCTATAAGTCGGTAAGACTTATTCTATTATTTGATGATCAGGTTATCTGTAGAGTAGAACATCCAAAGGATTTAGATCCTACATTTAATTTAACTTCTTAATTTTAATACTTGCATATTAACATATTTTATAGTATAATAAATATTAACGTGAAACCGTATGCCTCGTAAGCAACGAAAGGAACTAAAATGATTGATAAAGAAGAGTGGACCGAAGTAGAAACCTCTAGTCCAGATAAAGAAGAAAATAAGGTAGAGTTTGAAATAGAAGAGGAAGTAAAAGCAGAAGCCCCTTCCGATACTGAACCAGAAGAGAAAGTGGAAGTTAAAGAAGAAAAACCACAGAAGCTGGACAGTGTAGAAAAGCCACAGGAATTAGATGGTATAGAAACGAAGGGTGCTCAGAAACGAATACGTCAGTTAATCAAACAGAGAAAAGATCGTGACGATCAGATCTCTCAACTTGTAAGACAAAATGAGGAATTAACTGGTAAAATTAGTACAAGAGAACAGGAATTTTCCAATATAAGTAAATTGCATCTTGATGCAAATGAAAAACAACTTACGGATAAACTGGAATTGGCACGAGCTGCATATACATCAGCACATGCAGAAGGAGATTCAGCAAAGATTTTACAAGCTCAAGAGTTTTTAAATGAAGCACAAACTGATATAAAATCTCTCAATACGGCCAAAGTTGAGTTAGAACATTTACAACCACAGCAAGAAGTAGCACCAGCACAACAGCAACAATATGCTCCTCCACAGAATGTGGCAGATCCAAGAGCAGTAGAATGGTCACAGAATAATGACTGGTTTGGTAAAGATAGAGTAATGACTGCTGCCGCTCTTGCACTAGATTCAGAATTAAAAGAAGAAGGTTTTAATCCAAATGATCCAGAATTTTATAATGAAATTGACAATCGAATTAAAGAAGCATTTCCTCAAAAATTCAATATTGAGGAAAATAAAGATCCGGTGCAGGAACAACCGTTTAAACCTGCTCAAGTGGTAGCTGGAGCGTCACGTTCCACTCCAAGTCCCGGTAAAGTAAAACTGACAAAAGAAGATGTTAGGATTGCTGGAAAATGGGGCATACCCCTTGAACAATATGCTGCGGAAAAGCTGAAGGTAGAAAATGCCGATGGCGAATACACAGCAATAAAAATGTAACGTGGAGGTGAAATTATGACACGTATTGAAGAATCACGTAATTCTCAAGTAAGGGAAAATGAAACCAGAGAAGAAACAGAATACGTCTTTGAAGAACCAGACGCAACTCATATACCTCGTGGAGTTGAAGAAAGATTTAATCAGCAAGATATGTCTCTTGGTTGGTTAAGAATCCTTCTTAATGGTCAGGATGATTATCAAGAAATTGGTAAGAAGCAATCGCAAGGATGGGAATTTGTTACTCCTGATGAAGTTCCTGAGATGGGATCAACTTCTGTCGTGAGAGAAGAAGGCCGCTATGCTGGAGTTGTCAGTCGTGGAGATATAGCATTAGGAAAAATTCCTACTGTCAAGCTAGAGGCTAAAAGACGCTTTTATAGAGGTAAGGCAAATGAGATGTTGGAGGCCGTTAATGCTCAATTAATGAATACTTCTAATTCTCGTATGCCAATTTCTAATAATAGTAAATCGAGAACATTTAAAGGACGATCTCCGACATTTCAGGAGTAGTTCTTAATCGGAAGGAGAATTATTATGTCAAGTACACGAGCGTTACGTGGATTCCTTCCTGCTCGAAAAAAGGGACAGAATTATAATACAGGTGGAACGACTACTTTTGTTTCCCCCACAACTATAACTCGTGCCCCCAAGAAACTGTATACTGGTGACTTGATCTGTATTGAAGCTAGTGGTACTATTTCTGAATCTATTGGTGCTACCCTGAAGCCTTCGGGCGTATTCATGGGTTGCAACTATGTAGATACAGATGGTGCTCAAAAGTTCTCACGGTATTGGCCGGGAGAAGCTATTACTGCTGCAACCAGCATCGAGTTCCATGTCATAACTGATCCTGATCAGACGTATTACATTCAAGGTAATGCAACCTGTAGTCATGGTGAGACTTGTAAAGTACTTAACTATGTGGCGACCGTTTCGACGGCCTCTGCTGGTAGTACCAAGACAGGTCAATCTGCGTTCTTCGTAGAAACATCTGCTGCTGGTTTAGAAACCATTGTAGGTAATGTACGTGTTATTGGATATTCCAAAGACCCCGGCGAAGGTGCCGATGGACTTGATCAATATCCAGTACTGGAAGTCTGGTTACCCACGCATCGTGATCGGTTTGCGACTACTACAGTTTCAACAGCATAACTAGGAAGGAGATAAACAATGGCTATTAATCGAGCGAGTATTGCCAAAGAACTTCTTCCCGGTCTAAATGCGGTTTTCGGGATAGAGTATGGACAGGTTAACGACGAACATAAACATCTTTATGAAGTCGAAAATTCTGACCGTGCTTTTGAGGAAGAAGTTCTGTTTACGGGTTTCGGTTCGGCCCCAGTTAAGTCTGAAGGTGCTGCTGTTACCTACGATGATGCACAAGAGAGTTATACTGCCCGTTATACGGCAGAGACTGTTGCTCTAGCCTTTGCAATTACAGAAGAGGCAATGGAAGACAATCTTTATGATACGTTTGCTAAGTTACGTGCCAGAGGTCTGGCTCGTGCAATGGCGAATACTAAAGAGGTCAAAGCTGCCAATCTGTTTACCAATGGCTTTGTTGATACAATTGGTGATGGTGTTGCGTTCTTCGCTACTACGCATCCTACCATTTCCGATGGTACTCAGAGTAATGTAACAACTGCCGGTACAATGGCAATTGCTACTCTTGAAACTGCAATCACGGCTGTCCAGAAGATTAAGGATGATCGTGGTATCCTCGTAGGGGCAAGTGCCACATCTTTACACATTCCTGTTGATCTATGGAATGTGGCTGATACCATTTTAAATACTCCCGGTAAGCCCGGTGGTTCTAATAATGATATCAATGCCACTCGTCATATGGGCATGATCCCTGATGGGTTCTATGTCAATAGGCGTTTCACTGGAACGGATGATTGGTTTATAAAGACCGACGTTCCTAATGGTACGAAGATGTTTGCACGTACACCTCTACAGACTAAGATGGAGCCAGATTTCGATACTGGTAATCTTCGATTTAAGGCACGAGAGCGTTACAGCTTTGGTGTCTCTGATTGGAGAGGCTGGTTTGGAAATGCTGGAAGCTAGAGGCAAATGATATTGGGGGAGTGATGCGTTAGCCACTCCCCTTATATTATGCCGGTGATAAAGTTTAGGGAGATTAGATATGGCTGGTAAAAAAAGTCCAAGAAAAGAAGCAGAAGATTCAGGACAAGATGTTATCGATTTTTTAGATTGGTATCTTCCTTTAGGTCCAGATACTGAAATGGGAGATGAATTTGATGAAGAAGGAAAGCCACTTAAAAAAAAGAAAAAACGTAAACGTAAAGCTGGTGGTAAAATAATGGTTGGCTATAAAGCCGGTGGTAAAGTATAAATAAAGGAGAACAAGATGGCTTCAAATCTTACAGTTGCAATGGCAACAGTTGGAAGTGGCCCACTTAAAAGGGTAGATACAGGAGCTACGGTGGGTGCTGATGGCACAACTACTCGTATAGTAGCCATCCATGCTACGGCAACTGTATCAGGAATGATTGAATTTAAAGGTGAGCAGCAGATTACAAATCGGACTGCACAAGGAACGGCCATTCGATTGGCTATTCAGGCAAATGGAGTAATTGATACTTATTTTGGAGAAATTGGTGTACCTATTTACGGTAAAGTAACCGTATCTGCACCAGATGCTGGACCAGTAACTGCCATATTAGGATAACATCCTATGCCTAATTATTCGTTTCTTAAAACTGATTTAATTAATACATCAGAGAATGACTCAACGGAGTTTGCAGATCAGATTCCAAAGTTTGTTGAGAAGGCTGAAGATCGTCTAGTAAAAGAACTTGATGATCCCGGTCTGGATAACTTTGCCTCCTTTACATTTACAGCTTCTAGTCCAACAGTAAGTCTTCCTGTAGATTCTTTAGTTGTTAGGAATGTAAGTTTTACCACAAGTACATCTTCTCTCGTAACTCCTTTACTTCAACGAACATATGAATATGCCATAGATTACTGGCCTTATGCCAGTGCATCTGTGGGTACACCACGTTACTATTCCCGTAAAAATAATACATCTATTTATATTGTCCCAACTCCCACATCAGCTTTGTCAGGAGAAATACAATATACTCGTAGACCTATTCCACTTTCCTCTGCAACAGGTACAAGTGCAACAACATCCAACTACTTTAGTGAATTTGCATATAATGCTTTATTCAATGCCTGTATGATTGAATCTGCAAAATTTACAAAAAGTTGGGATATAGTTCAAGTATGGGAAAGTAGTTATCAAAATTCAATAGATGCACTTAGAAATCAATCTCGTAGAATGAGACAGGACGATATGGAGACTCCTCGTAATCCAGTGGGTGGACCTAATCCTGTAATACAAGGAGCACAGTAATGGCCAAGAATAGTAAAGTAGTTCGTAAACGTACTGGAGATCTGTTAAAAACTGGTAAAGGAACAGATATTTCTAAAACGAAACGTAAACCAAAAGAATATGAAGGTATATCTAGTACCTATGAAGCTGCTAGGAGAGATAAACCAAAAAGTAAAGCTAAACCAAAGACAGAAAAAAAGATAACAAAAAGCAAAAGAACTGAACATCCTTTTGGTATTGATCCTTCAAAAGATAAGTTTAAACGACATGCAGAAGGTGACGCAACTGCTTATGTGAAGTTGCCAAGCAAACCACCTAGGCATGGTCCCGGTACTTATGGTGCTGTTAGGAGAGATGAAGATACTAAATATGGAAGACGTAAACCTTTAAAACCAGAACTTACTCGTATAAAACCTCCTCATAAACCTCCTGCTCCTGTTCGTACAGTAGATCCTAAACTACCTTCTACTTATCGTCGTAGAATTAAGGATGTACCACCTACAGCCTATGGTGTAGGACATGGTGCAGGTGTAACTCCTGTACGAAATACAGCAGAAGATAATGCACGAAGAGCAAGAGAAGCGGCAGAAAAAGCAAAACTTGCAGCAGCACAAGGAAGAGAAAAGGCAAAAGAAGCTGAAAAGAAAAAAGCTTTACAAAGATCAGCTCAGTTATCTTCAGAAGCAGAGCAACGTAACTTAGCTGCTACACAAGAAAGAGAAATTAAAAGAAATAGAGAACGAGTATTAGCTGAGAGGGCAGCAGCAAGAACAGATAAAGAACCTTTGAAGACAAAATGGAAAAGAGTAGCAGAAAGAGCAGCAACAAGAAAAGATCCTCCCAAGAAAAGATGGCCGGGAGCTATGCAAAGAAGAGTTTCTACAAAAGATCAAGATGTATTAGATACTGGTCTGAGACTTGAAGGAGATCCAATAGAATTAACACCAAAGCAAAAACATCAACAGACGCAGAAGTTAGAAAAGTTCGTTGCAAAATATGGTGGAAAGCTAAGAGATTGGTGGAATGCAGCCAAGAATAGGCCACTGTCAGATGCTGAAGCAAGAGCAAAAGCAGGACTAGATGCAACAAAAAGACGAGTTAGATCAGGTGTAGGATACTCTGCCGTTGAGCAATATAAAGGAGGCCAGCCGAAGAAGAAGAAGAAGAGTCCAAGTAGACGAGTAAAGAATAAGCATAAGGGTTATGCTACTACTACTGGAGCTGAATACGTAGCTAAATATTACACTTAGGAGAATAATATGGGACCACATACATTATTAAAAAATCCCCCTGATCTGGAAAAGATTAATGGGAAACCAACAGGACAAGGTTATGGTGCTGCTCATGAAGGACCAGAAGTTAAAGGTACACCTCATGAAGATGTTGTAAATGCAACCTATGAAAGTGGTGAGACATTTAAACTTGATCATAACAGTGTAAAGAATATTCACGTAAGATAATCTTATGGCTGCTGCTCTAATAACAAAAATTCTTAGAGGGTTTCTTAAGAATCTTCCCAAAGGGGAAGCAACAAAATTAGCTAGAGAGCATGGTTTTGTAACAGAAGTAAGTAAATTATCTGACCCTAGAAAACAGATAGATCCTGCTGCTACTCGAAAGTCTGGACCACCTCGACAACCAGCTACGGAACATGAGTACTTAATAGAATATCGGCCAGATCCAAGAGTAAGGCAAACACCCGAACAGGTAGTAACAGAAGAAATTGATATAAAAGCATGGGAGAAAGCAGGATTTCCCGGTGTAAGAGAATATGCTACAGAAAGACTTGGTACTTCTGCACAAACACAAAGAAGCTTTCAATCTGAATTGGAAAAAAGACAAGCATTAGCAAGAACTGTTCATCAAAAAAAATGGGGAGTTGATCCTCTACAAAAAGAGATAACAGATTTTATTGGACCTCCTACACTAGTAGATGAAGTAATTCGTGAAGCAAATATTAGTGAGCTTGCTAGTATTCGTCCCGCTCAAAGAAAATTACTTGACTTTGGAAGAGAACTTACTAATAAAGAAATAATAAGGTCTGCTATTAGAGAAGGAGTTTATAATCCAATAGCATGGGAAAAAGCAGGACTTTCTTCATGGCCTGAAGAATTACGTGGTGTACGAGAAATGGCAAGAATAGCATTAGATATTGCTCCTGCCAGAGCTTTTACTAAAGAAAACCAAACAAAGATAACAGAATTTGCAAAAACAATACCAGCTATAGCTGCAAGACAAACAGGAGAAAGTGCAACAGTTTTAGCAAGAAGAGCAAATTTAGATCAACTAAGAGAAACTCGTCGTCGTGGTACATATACACCATATGGACCAGTACGTACAACTAACGTAGAAGATTATGGTACAACAACATATCAAAAAGATAAAAGATCTTTATCTGATCTAACTGATGAAGATATAGTAAGTAGGGGATATTCAGGTATTACAAAAGATCCGTCTGTTGAAACAAGAGATGAATTTGGACATTTACTTTCAGAATTTAAAGAATGGGGGCTTACTCATGATCAACGTAAAAGCTTCTTAAGAGGTGAAGAACGAGCTGCCATTAAAGAAGGAAAGATAGAAAGAGTATTATCTGAAGAAGAGATGGATGATCTAGTAAGACATTCAGTTGATAGAGATCCACTATATGGTCGTCCATTTGGCTCAAGATTTAGAATACACGTTCCATTTAAAGGTGCAGAACGTGGACAATTTTTAAAGATCCCACAAGATGTCCCTCCTACTAAACAAGATGTAACAAGAATAATGCATGGAGAAGAAACTCTCAATGAGATAGCTCAACAAAAATATACAGAAGTTGTTGATGAAGATATAGCAAAATCTTTAGGAATGGCTACAGAAGATATGCCTACTTTGCGAGAGGAACTTATAACTCAACCTACTCAAGAAAGATCTTTAGAGAAACTATTTGATCAACCTATATCTGGTATACCACCAAGAGAACCAAGACCACATCAAAATACATTGGCAAGAGTATTACAAGCCAAACGACAACAAACACAGAGGGATCAGTTTTCAGCAGGTAGATCAGCATCTTTACGTGGAAGATTACTTGGACAAGGTAGGAGAAATGAAGCATTTGCATATGGAGAACCTACAGAAGTAATACCTCCCAGAGTGGCACAACAATTAGAAATGCCTTTACTAAAAGAGCCAACTCCAGAAGTTGTTGCAGATTTAAGAAAGAGAGCTGCTGAGATTAGAAGGGTTGGAAATAAATTTCGTACAGAAGCTAATGAAAAGATTAGAGGTAGTGAATTTCAAACATTGCCAGAGTTACGTACTGAATATAGACCAGAACCAACAGGAATTGCTAGATATCAACCAGTAGGTGCCAAGGCTATGTCAGATCTTCCATCATCATATAGACTTCCAGATGTAAGTCCTCAAGAAAGAAGAGATATATGGAGAGAAATTCGTAGTCGTCCTGAATATATGCAGTATAAACAGGATCAACTTGCATTAAAAAGAGAAATATATAATAAAGCTCCTGATCTAATGGAATTTGAAACATATACCAGAGCACAAAGAACTAAACCAACTCGTAGAATATCTACTGAAACTGTTGCATTAAAACAAATAGAACCATTAGATGAGATAATAACACGAGAAACAGAACTAGATAGAGCTTTTGCAGCAGGGGAAATAAATATAAATAATCCTAAACTTTATGCTAAATGGAAAGCTGATGCTCCACGAAGAGAAGCAAAACGACAAGCAGTAACAAAAGCTGCTAACCAACGTAAAAGATTAAAGAGTAATAAAAAATTAGTTGCTTCTCAAAAATTAATAGCTAAAACAGTTAATAGAGCAGCAGATGAAGTAGATGCTATAGGTACTGGTTTTATAAAAAAAGATGGAACAGCAAATGTAACAGCATGGAAAAAAGCAGGAAGTCCTAAACCTATAGATTGGGAAGATAGGCTTACAGATAAACTAGTAAAACCAAAACAAAAATTAGTAGATTCGTTTAAAAAGGGAAGTAAAATTGTAACCAGAAAACGAGGCGGCCTTGCAAAGAAACCCAGAGGTTGGGGTGCTGCTCGTTACAAATGTAATTAAGGAGAAAGATTATGCCACTACCAGCATTAGCAATACCAATTATTCTAACAGGAGCACGAACTATTATTCATAGAGCAGCACCTGCAGCTATGAAGTTGATTAAAGAAGGAGGAGCAAAACGAGCTACTGATGTTATAAAAGAGTTAACATCTGCTATAACAAAGAGTTCCGGTGCAGGACGTACACCAGTTATTGCTAAAGGAACTCGTAAAGTATTAAGTAAGTCAGCAGATGAAGCTGCTAGTTTAATTAAAGCAGGAAAAGCTGACTCAGCTCAAAAAATATTAAATAGTATGACACAAGGAGTTAAAACATCTGGAAAAAGACGGGAACGAGTAATAAGGCATAAAGTTGATCATGCTGTAGCTCAAAGAAAAAAATATGGTCCTAAAACGGGACGTTGGCAACCTCCAAAGAAAGCTGCTGCTACTACTCCAAAGAAAGTTACTGCTACAAAAACAAAACGGCCCGGTTCAGCTCTCATTCCAGCGACGGGGCCGGGTAGATCACTTGTTCCAACAGGTAAAGCAACTACAAGAAAAACAAAAATACCGGCAGGTATCAAAGCAGCAGGAGTTGTAGGTGGTGTAATTGGTGCTGCCTCTTTACTAGATTCTGGAGGTACAAAAAGTGTCACGGTAAAATCTGGAGATACTCTTTCTCAAATAGCCAAGGATAATAATACAACTATAGCTGCTATTAAGAAAGCTAATCCAAGTATAACTAATATACATTTAATACATGCCGGTCAAACAATTAAAGTTCCAAAGGTAAAAGACAGGAAATCAGTTTATCAAGGAATGACTTCAGCAGAATTACAACAGCCTAAAAAGACTACTACTGCTACTAAAATTAAGTATGGACCACCGGGAACTTATGGTGCTTCAAAATCAGGTGGTATGATTAAAAGAAGTAGTGGTGGAAAAGTTAAGAAATATAAAGAAGGTAGAACGATTGGAGGAGCATCTAGAGGTGGAGCATCTAAAAGATTACCTCGTTCTATTCCTATTAGACCTAAAGGTATAGGAGCTGCTCTAAAAGGTTGGGGAAAAACAGGGAGTTCTTAATGCCTTTTAAATCAAAAGATCAACGTGCTTTTTTATTTGCTAACCACCCAAAAATTGCTAAGAATTGGGCAAGAAAGCATGGCACTACTATACAGAAAAGTGGTGGTAAACAATTAAAAACAAAAAGTCAAAGGAGAAAGAAATGAATAATATTATAAATCGTTTTCGAGAACCTTCCTCCTATGCTGCATTGGCTGCTGTTCTTGCTATGGTTGGTATTATGGTGCCAGCCGATTTATGGCAGAACGTAGTCATGGTTGCATGTGGAATGGCAGGTGTTGCAGGATTTTTCATGGGTGAAAAAACAACTAAGAAGAAATAATTAATATGGCAACGTCAGGAACATTTAACTTTAACCTAGATATAGATGAGGTAATCCAAGAAGCTACGGAGATGATTGGGGGAGAACAAACTCTTGGTCATACTCCTGCTTCTGCTCGTCGATCCATTAATCTGATGCTGAAGGATTGGCAGAACAGAGGTATTCTTCTCTGGTCTACCTATACAACTCTGGTAACGGTAATTACAAGTACTACCACCTATGCACTATCTGATAGTACATTGGATGCATTGGAAGTAATATTACGCAGGGACGATACAGATATTCAACTTCAAAGAATTAGCTTTGAGGAATATCAACTTGTGCCTAATAAGACACAAACAGGAAGATCTACTCAATTTAGTATAAAGAGAGATAGAGATAATCCTACGATATATCTTTGGCCTATTCCTGAAAATTCAACTGATATTTTAAATATTGAAGGTATAAGAGAACTGGAAGATGTAAATAAATCTGCCGATCAGAATGCAGATATGCCTAAAAGATTTCTTCCACCACTTACATGTGGTCTGTCTTATTATCTTTCCATGAAGACTCCCGGTATAGAAGGAGATCGTATAGGAATGTTAAAGTCCAATTATGAACAACTACTAAAGACGGCAATGGAAGAAGATAGAGAAAGAGCAAATCTATTTATTAGACCAAAGTTAGGTTATATTTAATGGCAAGTAATAAAAATGCTCTGGCAATGTGTGATACATGTGGATTTGTTTATCCACATAGAGTAATGAAATTGAATAGTTATGGGATGCTAGTATGCCCACAAGACTTTGATGGTCAATATGATCTAAAGAACCATCCTCAGAATAAAGTACCTGATGTAAGAGATGACCCAACAATACGTAATCCACGCCCTGATACTGGTGGTAGACAAGTAGATTGGCAAGCTGCTTCTAATACTTGGAATGCAGAAGATAAATGGTGGCAAACAATATGAGTAGATTAACTGGAAGACAAATATCTGATACATATAAACAGTTAGTTAAAATGGCTGTTAGTACCAATGAAGGTGTAGATAATGATCTTACACAACTACAAACAGGTGATGGTACAAATATAGCTATAAAGTTTTCAACTCAGGCTGTAGAAGCAACTGGTACTTTTGGAGTCGATGGAAATGCTTCTGTATCTGGTGATGTAAGAATTGGTGGTACTGTAAGTATTGAAGGTGCAAATGTTGCTGCTCCAAATGCAAAGGTATGTGCCTCTGCATTCTATGGTGATGGTTCAAATATTACAGGTGTTGATTCAAGTGTCGGTGGAAATGTTTGTGTAGGAAATATATCTGTGGTGGGGAATGCTTATGTAAGTGGAACCTCACAATTTGTAAGTAAAGTAGAATTTGATGATGACGTATGTGTAAGTGGAAATACTATACTTGTAGGTAACTTGGCCGTAGGTGGAACTACCACCATAACAGGTGCTGTAAGTCTTGGAAGTACATTAGATATAGCTGGTAATGTATCAGTAAGTGGTACATTTAAAGGAACAGGTGCAGCCACATTTGCAAGTACAGTTACTGTATCTGGTGATGGTACATTCAAGAAAGATGTATCAGTTAGTGGTGATGTTAATATAGGTACGAATCTTGCTGTAGCTGGTACGGCCACTATAGGAGGAGCTACCAGTATAGCAGGAGCATTAAGTGTAGGAGGAGCTACTAATTTACTAAGTACATTAACAGTAGCAGGAAAAGCTGAATTTGATGACGATGTATGTGTATCAGGAAATAGTGTTCTTGTAGGTAATTTAACTGTAGGAGGTACAGCAACAATAGGTGGTGCTGTTACAATGGGAGATTCTCTTGGTGTAGGAGGAGCCTTATCTGTTGTAGGTAATACATCCATAGGTGGTAATCTTAATATTGAAGGAACAGTTACTATTGTTGGTACTGGTATACAGGCAGCAAATGCACGAGTATGTGCTTCTGCTTTCTATGGAGATGGTGCTAATCTTACCAATGTTCCATCTACAGGAAATGTTTCTGTTTCAGCTTTACGAGTTACTGGTAATGTTACAATTGGAGGTGCTCTTAGTGTAGCAGGTGCTGTTAATTTCTTAAGTACAGCCACTGTATCAGGAGCCACTGGTTTTCTTGGTACGGTTCGTGTATCAGGAGCAACATCATTAGCAAGTACTCTTGATGTGGCAGGTAATGTATCTCTTGGTGGAACACTGGCACAAACAGGTATTGCAACCTTTGCTGCCAAGGCTGAGTTTGACGATGATGTTTGTGTATCTGGTAATACAGTCCTAGTTGGTAATCTGGCTGTAGGAGGTACAGCAACAGTAGCAGGTGCTGCCAGTATTGGTGGTGCTCTTAGTGTTGGAGGTAATACGAATTTACTTGGTACGGTAACAGTGGCA
>VTLG01004861.1_pt1 | contig 12822 bp, 26 predicted proteins | sample 4694571 | NCBI WGS metagenome assembly VTLG01 (sample SAMN12604809, study PRJNA352737) | marine metagenome | biome: ENVO:00000447; feature: ENVO:00000209|ENVO:00000569|ENVO:01000036; material: ENVO:00002151; isolation source: viral sequences binned using virsorter ... | reverse complement strand
ATAAAAGAGGTTCTTTCAAACATAATTAAAAAAGCAGAAGGGGGTAAGTAATGAGGGGGATAGTAAAGAATACCAAATCAGATAGCATCCTTAGAAAGGTGTTGGATAGGGTGCAACCTGGGCATCACGGCAAGGTTCATTCTAGGATGTGGTTTAAGACCATGACTAAAAGAAGGAACGCATTAGGCTTTGCAGCTAATCAATTAAACATGAACCAATATGCTTTTCTAGCTTTAATTAATGGCAAGTGGGCTTTTTTTGCTAACCCTGTTATTGTAAGAGCTTCAGACAAAACTATTAAAGGTATTGAAGGTTGCTTATCAATTCCTAATACCCAGTATGAAGTGACTAGGCATGATTGGATAGAGGTAGATTATGAAGATAGACAAGGAAATGGACAAAGTAAGAAATTTGAAGGATTGAACGCAGTTATAATTCAGCATGAAATAGATCACCTAAATGGGGTTTTAATAAGCGATAAAGGGGAGAAAAAATGATATTATTTAGAGAAAGTGGAGAGGGTACAATAAAAATAAAAGCATCTAAATGCAAAAAACCAAAATTTAATAGTCAAGCAAAAGGTGCTACATGGGATTTTGATAGGCACTACATTGATGGAAACCAGATAATGATTTGGATAGAAACATCATGGGGGGAATATGCTTATTTTCAGCTTGATGGTCAATGGTACAAGTTTAGAATGCAGTCAAGTTATAGGGCGTGGGAGATGAACGATAATTTAGATTTTGGGCAAGAGTTTAATGTTCAATTTTTTAGTAAGGATTATTTAAAAACAAAGGGGGAAATAAATGCCTAATCAAATTGTGCCATACAACTATAAATACCATGCTGAAATAATGTATGAAACTACTGATGGATTTAATTTCTGCAATGCTAATGGAGACACCTTAGATGAATTGCTTTGGGATATAGATGCTAGGTTTGATTATTTTGAACATAGAGAGCCTAAAATTGTTATCGTGTTAAAATATCCAAATACAAAAAAACAAGATGTAACTAAACAAGTAATGAAACAATATTATTCAAGGGGGAGTAAATAATGAAGCCTACAAGGGAAGAAATTATTCAAGAGGTTAGGGGAAATGCTTTTGGTCTCACTAATTATATCACAGAAATTAATAAAGAATATGACTTAGATATGTGGGATGAAATAATTGAATACTTTATAGAAAAAAGAAGTTGTGATGAAAATTATAAGGGGAATAAATAATGCCATATCCAATGTTAAACAAGCATAGTGAAGCTCAGTATCTAGAGCTTGAAAAAAATTACTTAAATCTTTTTAATGCCTTACAATCCTTACTCACTCATACTGAGGGAGAAGATTTTGATCAGGATTCAACAAAGCTGGTTAATTTTGGGGCATTATGTATGAGAACTAATCAAATAGTGGAGGAGTACGCAGACTTCACCAGCAAGGTTCGGGATGTCATGTTCAAAGGGGACTCCGCAACTACAACCCCCATTCCTGAGCCTGCTGGTGTTGTTCAAATTATAGTGAATAAAAGTGAATATGGGCATATTATAGAAGCTTTAGAGCATTATGCTAGTATGTATCCAGATAGTAAAATAGCGGACGAATTTCAGCAAATTGCAGATGATATAAAGGAGTTAAAATGAGTTTTTATAATACAACGCATGAAAAAGGGGATGATTTAAAAAGGTCTCACGCCAGGACTAGGACTCAAGAAGAAGTCATATATTCGTATTTTCTTACCTATGGAAAGCCATTAAGTCCTTCAATGATACTTGAAAAGCTTAATTTAAAATACCCTATCACATCCGTAAGAAGAGCCTTAACTAATTTGACATCTGATAATAAATTATTTAAAACAGATATTTATGTTAAGGGGATATATGGAAAGAGGGAGCATCTATGGAGATTAAGAACAGAAGAAGATAATATTGATCCTGATCAATTTAATTTATTTGGAGAATGATATGAGATACTATTGGGAAGCTTTATTTAGTACAGAGTATTTTCCTTATTGGGAATTTACAATGCTTATGATGTTAGCATTAAATCTTAGTATACTGTTAAGGATTCACAATATGCAAGAGCATATAAAGGATTTATGGGCAAATACTTTTTATGATACAGAGCCTAGAAAATCTTTCTGGCAAATAATAAGGGATATTTATAATGCTAATAATGAGGAGGATAAATGATAATTATGAATATAGCAGAGTGGATTGGAAATTTATTTATACTGGGGATTGCTGGCTTGATATGGGTGCTGGTTATTTTTGGAGTAATGATGATTATATCAATGTTGAATAAAACAATAAAGGAGCTAACTAAATGATAAATATAATAGAAAGAATAATTGATTGGATAGACAACAAGCTGCCATTCATTATAGTACCATTGGCGGTATTGTTGATATTAAGAGTAATATTTCAAATGATAACATATTAAGGAGAAACAAATGGCACAAACGGCATTTTTAAAACTAAAAAAAGAACACAACATTGGAAAACCTATTAAGGTCGCAATGCTTGTAAATGGCGAAGATGTTAAAGGCGAAGAGAACAGGTGGGGCAAGTTAGAATATAAGATAAGATGTGAGAATATTGGTGAAGATTATTTAACAGCAGAACCTGGTTCTTTTACAATTAAGCAAGATGCTGAATTTGAACTACAAGCATCTCAACCTCTTATGAGCAAGCTTTTATATTTCAGTAAGGGAGAAACTGCTGTAATTGAACTCTGTAATAATGAGAACAAGCCAGGTCAGGTATATTGGAAAGTTGAGCCAAGTGAAAAGAAATACGATAAGAAAATAAAAGATATTGAAACAGTAGAACAAAAGCCTTACGGATATAATTCTGTAAAGGAAAGGGACACAGATAGGCGGCTCGATATTCTTTGGGGTATGGCTTTCAATAATGCGACCAGGCTCGCCTGCACAGACGATGAATTAACCCCTGCTGGGAAGGTTGCGATTATTAAAGAAATTATGCCAAAGATGTTTGAAATAGCTAGGGAGCTTGATTCTGTATTAGAGCAAGAACAAAAGAATGATGATGACCTCCCATACTAAAATGTTAAAAAAGATAGATATTTTGCCCCGGGTAAAGTATTACCGAAAATTATTATATAATGGTCAAATCAAAGTAGGTGGTGCTGCCTATACTAGGTTAAGGCATTTACAAGAAAAATACATGGGCTTACTTTGAAAAAAGCTCAAAAGAACAAGCTGCATAAATTGGTTCGTGAGTATGTGATACTGAGGGATAGGTGTTGTTTGAGGTGTGGCAAGGCTGATAGGCTTCATGCTTCACACATCTATCCCAGGGGTAAATACCCCAAAATGCAGTTTGATGTGAATAATGTTAAGGCTTTATGTGTTGGGTGTCATCTATATTGGTGGCATAAACACCCCATAGAGGCTAAAGAATGGGCAGAAAAGACATTAGGCAAGGCAAGACTTAATAGATTAAAAAAAGAAGCTAATACAATAAATAAAAATAAATTAGATTTTAAAGAGTTAGAAAGTGAATTAAAAAATAAAATAGGAGAAATAACATGAATGAAATTCAACACCTTATAGCAATTCAAACTAAGTTAGAAAGAATTGAAAGGTTAATTAAAAATAAAAAAGAAGATGATCAGTATATGACAATCTATGAGGCTTCCCAATATACAAGGTTTAGTGTTTCTACACTAAGAAGAAAAATAGAATCTGGTGACTTAGTTTGTGTAAAAAAAGGCAGTAGAGGTGGAAAAGTTATATTAAAAAAATCAGACATAACTACTTGGTTGAATAAATAAAAAGGGAAAATAAATTGAAAGAAGTTTATTTAAAAGTAAAGCTAAGAAAAAAGGTTGTAGGTGATAAAACAGAAATATATTTGGATTACAAAGAACTTTCTAATAAATATTGGAAAAAACATAGAAAAATGTTTGATAAAAATAAATATTTTAATTCAAGGGCTTGGACTCCAAAAGAAGGTAAACAACTTCTCGGTTTTGCAACTAAAAGACATATTCCCATAAAAGAAACTGATTTATTTAAAAAAGAGTTAAATAAAAAGGAAAGAAGGGTTTGGGATATAAAGGATGAAATGGACTTAAATAAAACTAGATATGAAGCACCAAATTTAAATTACATTAAAAAGGGGAAATAGAAATGGCTAAAAGATTTATTGATACAAAAATATGGGACAAGGCTTGGTTTAGAAAGTTATCAACTAAATATAAATTGGTATGGATTTACTTGTTAGGTAAATGTGACCATGCTGGAATATGGGATGCAGATTGGGAGTTGGCAGAGTTTATAATAGGAGAAACAGTAACTTATGAAGAACTGCCAGAAGCCATAAAAGATAAAATGAAATACATTGAGGGTGAAGATCAATATTTTATACCTTCTTTTATTGAATTTCAATATGGTGAACTTAAAGAACATTCTAAACCCCACATGAGTGTAATTAAAAGGTTAAATGATAAGAATTTATTAAAGGGTATGAAAAGGGTTACTATAACCCCTAAAGATAAGGATAAAGATAAAGATAAAGTAAAAAAAAAAGATAAAGAAAAAAGAGAACTTGAATTTATAGCAAAGTGTGAAAAGCTTTATAAAAAACATGATATGTCAAAAGCATTATTAAAACAATTTACAGATTTTTGGACTGAATCAAATGAGGGTGGTAGATTAATGAGATTTGAAAAGCAGCAAACATTTGATATTAGTAGGAGATTAGCAAAGTGGAAAAGCAACGACATTGAATGGAATGGTGATGTTAAAAAGGGTGTTGATAAGTTTGTAGCAAAATTCAAGCTATTAGATACAGGCTATTATAGAGCCTATTGTTCTAGTTGTGGAAATACAGAATACCCTTCCTATGAATGGCAGTTAAAGAATGGTTCTTCATGTTGTGCAGTTGAATACTTACCTGAAAAGCCTAAGTAATGGATAAGGGGGATGAAAATATAATTTATTGGATATTGGACAAAACTGACTATAGAAACAATAATGAAAGATTATTTAAAAAAAATAGGTCGTCAGCATTTGATAAAAGAAAACATAGAATAGATGATGTTGTTTTTTATTGCAGCAAGTGTGAACAAACATGGAGTGAAGTGCCTCATTGGGTTGATACTAGAAAGTTTGTTAAGTACCCCCAGGAAAACATTCCAACACTAGGTAAGAAAAGAAAGGTTTGTGCTGACTGTGAAGATGTTTAATTATAATTGGAAATTAAAAGACAGTATTTTTACTAAAGACAAAGGGCGTGTGTTTAGTTGTTTTGCTTGTGGAGGTGGTTCATCTATGGGGTATAAGCTAGCAGGATTTGATGTTGTTGGTATAAATGAGATTGATCCCAGGATGATGGGGGTTTATAAAATCAATCATAATCCTAAGTATAGTTATTTAGAAGGGATACAAGATTTTAAAAATAGAAACGATCTACCAAAAGAGTTGTTTAATTTAGATATATTAGATGGCTCTCCGCCTTGTAGTAGTTTTTCAATAGCTGGAAATAGAGAAAAAGACTGGGGAAAAGAAAAAAAGTTTACAGAAGGTCAAAGTAAGCAAGTTTTAGATACATTGTTTTTTGATTTTATTGAACTGGCAGCAAAACTAAAACCTAAAGTAGTGATAGCTGAAAATGTAAAAGGATTACTTCTTGGAAATGCAAAACAATATCTTTATAAAATATACCATGAGTTTGAAAAAGCAGGTTATTATACTCAATACTGGTTATTAGACTCTTCAAAAATGGGTGTTCCGCAAAAAAGAGAAAGAGTGTTTTTTATATGCCTTAGAAAAGATTTAGCAGAGCCTTTTCTATATCAACAAACATTATTTGACCAAAAACCATATTTAAAATTAGAATTTAATGAGAAGCCTATTTTTTTTAATGAGATAGACTTTGGACTTGGAAAAGAATTATCTGAAGCATATAAAAAATGGTGGGAATTAACTAAACCTGGAAATAGTTTTTCAACAGTACACCCTAAAGGAAGTTTTTTTAATTCTATAAAAGTACATAAAAATAAAATTTTAAATACGATTACGGCTTCTAATGGTGGGATAATGTCTCATTATAAACGCGCAAACCATATATCTGATAAATCTTTAAAGCTAGCAGGTTCTTTTCCTCTTGATTATAATTTTTTAAATAATAAACCTAAATATATTATAGGAATGAGTGTTCCACCTGTAATGATCGCACAAATAGCAAATCAAATATATAAGCAGTGGCTAAGTAAGATAAAATGAAAACAAAAACCTACTGTGACCTATGTGATAAGAAGAAAGAATGTATTAAGCAGGAAGATGGATTATGGGCTTGTATAGTATGTAGAATGACTTATTATTAACTCTTAGGTAAGGGTTATAAAACCCTTTCATTTATCATTTATTTGTATTATATTTGTTTATGAATAAAACAACAAAACAGGGGTTAAACATGAAAAAAGTTACTTTTAACACATTAAAAGCATTAGCAAGAAAAGGTCAATTAAAGCACAGGGTAAGGGCGGCTCATGGAGCGTATGGCATGGAGTGGTATAATAATGAAAATACGCTACCTATAACGCAAACCACATTAGAAGATTTAAATAAATACAAAGTAACTAAAAATTATATACAAACAGAAAACTTGACTGATGCTGATGCTGATGCCCAGTTGAGTAACTGCTGCTATGTGTTAATGTTTTATTTTAATAATTAATAAATAAAGGAAACCAATCAGCCCCTTAAATGGGGCTTTTTGGGTATGGAGAATAAAATGAAAAAATTAAAAAAAGATACCCAGTACAGAATAACAAAAATAGATGGTAAAAAGGAAAAGGGTTATTTCAAAGGAATGGGAAGTATTAAAAAGTTTACAGTATTGGTCTTTTTAATTAGAACTTGGACTGGCACATTAACCCTAATTATTTCTGAAAAAAATATAAAAAAAATTGAAACTGTTGAAAAGACAACTGTTGAGCAACAGGCAAGAGCAGAAGGCAGAATGGAAGAGTATAATAAATATGCTGCACTTTATGATGGGGATAGAAAAAGAAGAACAAAGTTTAAATATGAAACAGTATTTGAAATGAATAAAAACCAAATAAGGAGTTAAAAATATGAAAATACAATCAACATTAAAAGATGGGGAGTTATTAGAAGCAAAACACCCTTTAGATTTTGACCAAACTGTTATTTCTAAAAGAATTGGTGATAGGGTGTTTGTTACTTGTTATAGTACATATAGTGAAGAGGTTTTTAGTGCAAGGTTTATTTCTTATAAAGAATGGGTTGAAGACCAAATTCATTATTACAATTACTGCAGAGATTCAGAAAGGCATTTAGGGGATGGTACAATTATTACTACTGAATTAATATAAACACTAACCACTAAACCACTAAAAAAAGCCTCAGTTAATCCTGGGGCTTTTGTGTATTTTATATTATATATCTTTTAAACTAAATTATAACAACTAAATTACAGGAGTTTACTATGCCAATGGGCAAGGGAACTTATGGATCAAAAAAAGGTCGCCCCAAGAAAAAGAAAAAAATGAAGCGTGCCAAAAGAAAATAAAGAAGGGGTTGTGCTCACAACTGAATTAGTGGGTATAAAGAATTTAAAATCAACAGGAAATTACCGCCTGGAATTTGATGTTTATGAAATAGACACAAGTAAAGTGAAAGAATTAATAGATAAGTTGAATAAGGCTTATGTAATGGCTTTAGTAGAGTATGAGTAAACAAACAGCTAACAAACGGAGTAATGGACAATTTGCCAAAGGAAACAAACTAGGCAATAGATGGGAGAAGGGTGAGTCTGGAAACCCTAAAGGAAGAAGGAATGCATACACAGACCTAATCAAAGAGTTTAGTTTTACTAAGGTCAATGAGAAAGAAAGAAGAGAGGTTGTTGTGTCTAAGTTGTTTCAATTAGCCGAGAGAGGTGATTTGAGGGCTATTCAATTTATTGTAGAGAGGTTGGAAGGGAAAGCATTAGAGAGACAAGAGAGGACAACCAAATCAGAACCTATACAAGTGATGGTAATAGATGATTAATTGGACAGTTAATAAAACCAGGCAGCAGATCTTAAATAACCCTGCCAGGTTCAAGGTGATTGTGGCTGGTCGTAGATGGGGGAAAACTATATTAAGTTTAATGTATTTACTCAAGGATGAATTTAAACCTAATGAAAGACGCTGGTTCATTACCCCTACTTACCGCCAGGGGAAAATGATCGTGTTCCCTGTATTAAGACAGATGTTTAATGGGTTTGTAGGTGCAAAGCTTAATGAAAGCGAAATGAGTGTAGTGTTCAGTAATGGTGCAGAGTTAGCTGTAAAGGGCGCAGACAACGAACACAACTTAAGAGGGGTTGAGCTTACGAAATGTGTAATGGATGAAATGGCTTATATCAAGCCCCATGTTTGGGAAGAAATCATAATGCCTATGTTAGCAACTACCCAGGGGGAGTGTTTATTTATTGGTACACCAAGTGGGTATGACATGATGTATGAATTATATAGCAAAGGACAAGCTGATGAGGAATGGCAGTCATGGCAGTTCACTACATTAGAAGGTGGCTTTGTACCTAAAGAAGAAATAGAATTAGCTAAGAGGACAATGGATGAAGTGGTATTCAGGCAAGAATTTGAAGGTAGCTTTGAAACAACAGGAAATAGAGCAGCTTGGAATTTTGATAGAAACACTCATTGTACTAAGTCTAGTGAACTATCCAATTATTTATGGTGGGGCGTTGACCATAATGTTGATTATAATACTGCTGTGTTGTGTTCCGAGTTTACTGATGGTACTATACATTTCTTTGATGAACTAAGATTAAAGAATAGCAACACAGAAGAACTTGCATTAGCTATGAAGAAGATAGCGCCTAACATTGAGTGTTACCCTGATCCTGCTGGTAAAGCCAGAAGCACAACCAGTAGAAGAAGCGATCATCAGATACTAAGAGATCACGGCTTTTTAATTAGGACAAAGAAATCACACCCAAGCCACATAGATAGATTAAATGCTTTAAATAGAAAGCTGAAGGACGCTGAGGGTAACATAGGAATGACAGTTGATCCTAGTTGCATATATTTAATAAAAGACCTAGAACAGTGCCAAAGAGATAAGAGGGGTGGTTTAGCAAAAGACAATATGGAGCTAACTCATGCACTCGATGCCTGTAGCTATGCAATTAGTCATAAGTTCCCTATTCGTAGAATGGTTGGAACAACTATTAACTGGTGATGCCTAATAAGAAAGCAAAAGATAGGAAAAGAAAAAGATTGAAAAAGAATCAATTATTAAAACAGCAAGGGAGGACTGCTAAACAATACAAGAGGAATAATAGAGATGTATAATTTCGGTAAGTCAGTAAATAGAGTAGTTATCCCTGAGCTATCAGAGGGCGTTATACTAGATAGTGTTAAAGATGCTTATAAGAGTTATCTTGAAACGCAAGACAATCAATTAATGGAATCCCTAGACTTTTATTATAACCAGAATCTAGATATACATCTTGAACAATGGTTTGCTAGTGATAGCCTACAGCAAGTACCCCCATTTGTTCAGTCTTGTGTACCAAGATTTGCAAAGGCTAGGATGATGCTATACAAAGAGAACCCTAATAGAATGATAGGGGGAGAGATTAACGAAGATTATAAAGATGTGGCTTATAAATTAAACTCAATGACAAGAGAGTTTGCTGAACTGGCTTGGTTACTTGGTTGTTGTTGGTTCAAATCAAGATTCAATGAAAGGAAAGAAAGATTAGAGTATGAAGTGTTGCCTAATGTTAAAGAGTATTATTTCTACGGAGAATCAGAGCCGTATGGTTATAGTTATGAAATAGAGGGCAATGCTACAGATAAGAGATATGTGTTTTGGTCTGAAGATAGAGATGGAATAGCTGGTATGCACTTTGAATTTGATGAAAAGGGTAAGCGGTATGCTATACAGGGTAATGATGATATGATAAATCCGTATGGAATAAACCCTATATCAAGAGCTATGTTTAGCAAGAACTCTTATGATGTGACTAGAACAGCTCTACAAATATCTATTGCTATGACAGAAATTGCATTAGCCACTAGATTTAGATTAGGACAACCAGTATTTACAGGAATAGAAGAGGGGCAAGGAAAATTAAAGTCAGGGGTTGATAAAGCCCTCATATTGCCAGAAGGGGCAACATTTAGTTATCAAAGCCCTTCAGGAAGCCTTAATGAAATGATAGAATCAGTTAAGGCAATGGCGAACCAAACAGCAGAAAATAATCAATTAAGAATAAGATGGGGTGAATCGGGAGGAAACGCCCCCTCAGGTGAAGCACTAAGAATCCTAGAAATAGAAAATCTAGAAGCTAGAAAGAGTGATGAATCTTTATTTAGAGAATGGGAGCATAGTAGGTATGAGATAGATAGAAGGATTCTTGAAGTGCATGGTGTAGTGAATCTATCTGAAGATTATGCTGTAGATTTTGGTGAAGTATCTTATCCTATGTCCCCACAAGAAGAAAGGGCGTGGCTTGATTGGAAGATGGCAAATGGCATAATGTCTAAAAAAGATTTATTATTATATTTCAATCCCGATATGACAGATGAGGAGCTAGAAAAAAAGCTAGGAGAAGTCATAGAGGAAACACAAGCCGAAGTTGAAGCTACTCAACCTCAACAACCTGCATTTCAAGGATTAAGAAAGCTTGGCACAGTTACTCCATAACTACATAGATAAGCTAGATAAATTAGATGATGTAATAGTCGAAAACGCTGAAAATATATTAAGCGTTATTGACTTAGATGAGTTATTAAAAGATCCTGAAGGTTATCTAATGGCACTTAGTGATGCTTTTCTAGAAGAACATTTACCCGAGATTGAGAAAGCCTCCAGGGAAGGAGAAAAGTTCGCTAAAGAGATATTAAAAAGATCTTAATGAAACTCAACATAGATATATCTAAGAAATTTAATCTTAAAAAAATAAACCTTAATCTTACTAAGGAATTAAATGAAGCTGGTAAAGTAATAAGGTTAGACCACATAACAAGGCTTGAAAAAGGAACAGGCGTAGATGGGAATCCTATGAAAGCTCTTCAGCCATCGACGATTAAAAGTAAGGGTTCAGATAAGATACTTGTCGATACAGGGCAGATGAGAAACCTAGATATGCAAAGAGCTACGCCATCTAATCAAGTAGTTACTTTATTCCCTGGGAAAAAAAGAAAAAGAGGAAAGGTTACTAACCAGCAAATAGGAGGGTTCCATCAATTCGGGGATGGTGTCCCTAAAAGAAAATGGTTTGGTATTTCGAGGGAAGCTGAAAAGAAAGCAATGAAAGCAATTGAATTAAGAATCGATAGAATATTACGCAGATTATAAATGCCGGACTTAAGTATACTTATTGGTAATCAATTGTCTAAGGGAGCAGCCGAAACAACGCTTACCCTCGAAGAGCTTATTTCTAGTATGAGTGCAAGTGGAATGGATAATCAATCTATTAAAGATGTATTAATGAATGACTTAACTACGGGAGGGAGATTATTCGGTCCTTTTAGAAATTCGGTAAAAAATACAGTCAAGAGTGGAATGGGAATGGCCGCTAACGAAGCATCCCGCACAACATTTGAAAAAGCAGGGGTCCAAGAGTTTAAATGGGTTAGTATAGGAGATAAAAGTGTGTGTATAGATTGCGAAGAAAGGCACGGAGAAATAGACACTATGGAATATTTTAAAACTGTAGGTCTTCCTCGTTCTGGTTTTTCTATATGTCAATTTAGTTGTAGATGCCAGCTAGTTCCTGCTACTTATGAAGGAGAAAACCTTAATGAACCTTTACTTAGAAAAAAAATTAAAGAAGATAAGTTCCCAGGGTTAGACTTAGGGACTTTAAAAAAATCTGATTTTAAATCTATAGATAACTATACAGACTCTGTGGGGTTTGGATTAGCAAATAAAAGGGGATTTAATGGGTTGCCGAAATCAGTAAGTTCCCAAAAAATAGATGAATTAGTTGATTCAGGTGGTTATGTAATGTATAGAAGTGTAGCAAATTCAGATCTTGCAGATAGGTTTTTAAAAGGAGATCTCCCTATTGGCTCAGGTGCTTATGGGGCAGGAATATATGCAGGGGGAGGTGCATCTGGGATTAATATGGCTGGATTATACCATCAAAAGGGCGGGGTAATGTTTCGGATGGCTCTCGATAAAAACGCAAAAGTAATAAGTTATAAAGAAATCCGCAAAATGATGAAGGCAGATAACGATCTTTTAAAATACGGAGACGATTTATTAAATCAGGGATTCGAGGATAGAAATAGGGATTTGGTTGATTTAGGAAAAGATATTGGTTCTATAAGTGAAGATACAGGGAGATATGCTATCTACAAGGGGTACGATGCTATAATAATAGATCATGGAAACGAAATAGGTGAAATGATGGGGTTCGGTAAAGGACGAAGCCTTGAAGTAGTGGTTTTAAATAGAAAAGCCTTATATGTAGACCGAGATTTTATTTATGATTAAAAAAATAAGTTTGACTATTTTAAAAAAGATATATTTATTATTAAATTAAATAAACAAAGAAGAGGGCAGAATGTCTGAAGAAGTAAAATCCCAGAGTGTGGAAACCCAGCCAAAGGCTTACAAAGAACAGCCTGTGGTTGAAAAAGCGATATCAACAGAGGTGGCAACTGATAGCCAGGATAACTCCGTAGAACCCGACTATGGACAGTTAGTACAAGAATCTAAAAAGTACAGAAAAAGGGCTCAAGAATCCGAAGCTAAATTAGCAAAGATGGAAAAGCAGCGTGAAGCTGATAGGCAGAAACAAATGGA
>VTLG01011855.1_pt1 | contig 12823 bp, 19 predicted proteins | sample 4694571 | NCBI WGS metagenome assembly VTLG01 (sample SAMN12604809, study PRJNA352737) | marine metagenome | biome: ENVO:00000447; feature: ENVO:00000209|ENVO:00000569|ENVO:01000036; material: ENVO:00002151; isolation source: viral sequences binned using virsorter ... | reverse complement strand
TTAATTTAAAAGCTCCTGAATCAACGAAAATAGAGCTGGATGTATCGTATGGGCAATCAGGTATGATTGAAGATCTTAGGGCTACTACTAAAGCTTTAGCTCAGCAGCAGGTAAAATTAATTAAGGAAGGAGTCAGCTCTGCTAAGGATATAGCTCATAGTGAGATTATTGCTAATAAAGTAGAAACAGAATATGTTGAATTGCCTTCAAAATCTGCATAGGGTAATGCGTGACTAAGACAGTTGATGATTATTTAAATGAGGTGGATTATTCTGTAGATCCACTGTATGTGCCCAGTGAATTTGCATTGGAGTTTGTCAGCTTCCTAAAACTAGTCAATGGGGGCAAAGGAGAAGAGCATAAAACTCCAGTAATGCATTATCATATGCTAGATAGTGTAGAAAATGGAGTAAAGAATTTAAGAAAGAATATAGAGTTTAGATGGGAGAATAGTGAATTTTTACAGCAGTATATTCCTGAAACTAATTTTACTGACATTAGATGGGAATTTACTAATGCTGCAGGTAAATCGTTTATAGTTAGAGGGTATGGTGCTTTAAGTGGTGTACGTGGTGCTAAAGAAATAGGACAAAGACCTACTCTGGCAGTGCTGGATGATTTAGTGGGGGATTCGGATGCCAGATCTCCTACAGTTATATCCAATATAGAAGACACTGTATATAAAGCAGTTAACTACGCATTACACCCAACTAAAAAGAAAACTATATGGAGCGGTACTCCGTTTAATGCTAAAGATCCATTATACAAAGCAGTAGAAAGTGGAGTTTGGGCTGTAAATGTATATCCAGTATGTGAGCAGTTTCCTTGCAGTAGAGAAGAATTTAAAGGCAGCTGGGATGATAGGTTTAGTTATGATTTTGTAAAATCAGAATATGATAATGCAGTTAAAGCAGGTAAAGTAGATACATTTAATCAGGAACTGATGCTTAGGATTATGTCAGAAGAAGAAAGACTAATCTTAGATTCAGATGTTATCTGGTATAATAGAAGCAGTGTAATAACTAATAAATCAGCATATAATTTTTACATTACTACTGATTTTGCTACAAGTGACCGTGAACATGCAGATTTTAGTGCAATTAATGTGTGGGCACTTAATAACAATGGAGATTGGTTATGGGTAGATGGAATTTGTGAAAAAATGCTGATGAATGCCACTGTAGATAATTTGTTTAGATTAATTCAGGAATATTCTCCTCTAGAAGTAGGAATAGAGGTTACAGGGCAACAAGGAGGTTTTATCAGTTGGGTCCAAAATGAGATGGTATCAAGAAATATTTATTTTAACTTGTCAAAAGGAAAAAATGGTAATAATGTTGGAATAAGGCCCATTAAAGATAAGATGAGCAGATTTCAAGAAAATGTAGTTCCGCTATTTAAAATGAAAAAAGTATGGTTTCCAGAAGAATTAAAAGATAGTGACGAATTAAAAGAAATGATGGTAGAATTACAATTGGCTACTATTAAAGGATTTAAAAGTAAACATGATGATCAAATAGATACTATATCTATGTTAGCTGAGCTAAATACATGGAAACCTAGTGAAGTAAGTGTAGAATATGATGAAGACACTGAAGCTATACCTGGAACATCTATATGGGGTAATGAAGATACTAAAGTTAATGATAATTCATATTTTGTATAAAAAGGAATGTAATGAAAGCATCTGAATATATAAATTACCTGGTAAATGGGGAAACTTACAAATTAGCTATTCAAGATGTAGGAGATTTGGCAGTTAACCCTTCTAGCAGTCCAACTGCTCTGCAAGAAACAAATAGAAAGAAATTTATTAATTATTTAAACCTAGCTAACTTAGCTATACATAAACGATTTCACTTGTTGCAGAAACAATATGAAATAGATAATCCTGCGAATAATGAAGAGTATGCCTTGCCCAGTGATTTTTTAGCTCCTGTTTACGCATACTACAACGATACTGAAGCCGAAGAAATTCCCATAAAAGACACTTACAGAAAAATTGTAGATAATGTGGATACTGCAGTATCTTTACTTATACCGGAACCATTTAAAATAACTGTAAAAGGCACAGATACCTCTAAACGTCCTCAAATTATCTTGATATATGCCGCTTCTCCTACAGTAATTACTCAGGTAAATCATTCTTTAAATATAAATAATGTGTATACAGAAGCTATGTTAAATTACGCTGCGTATAAAGCATATAGTGCTATTAGTGGAGATATTAAAGCAGAAAATAATAGTTATTACCTGCGTTATGAAAGTAATTGCAGACAAATCATTGCCAGTGGATTAGGTGGGGATAATGAGACAGAAACCAATACTAAATTAGAAGATAATGGATTTGTTTAAAATAATACTTGACAGAGTATTTTTTATTCATTAAATTTAAATTAAGAGTATTCTCCATACAGAAATATAGATTATGGCCTATTTTGAAACAATAAATTTAGTTCAGGGGGATACTAAGCCTCAATTAAACTTCACGCTGCGAGATTCTAAAACAGCAGCTTCTGGAAAAGTACTAGATGAAGATGACTCTTCAACCTGGGAAGTTATTGATATAACTGGATACAGCATTGAATTAAAATTTAGAGCATTAAATAGCACTAGTGTGTTATTTACAGAGTCTCTTGGTATAACTAGCGCCTCAGGTGGTACTTGTTATATGATTTGGCCAGCTGGTTCTTTAGATGTAGAAGCAGGAATATATGAAGGGGAACTTCAGTTAACTGATGGTAATTCCAGAGTACAAACAGTATACGATAAGCTTAAGTTTAAAGTTAGAGAACAGTTCTGATGAAAATAAATTGGAGTCTTGATTGGGTAAAACTTCAACCAGAACTTAGTCATCAAAAAGTAGCACCAACAGTAACCTATCGAGATATAGCAATAGATATCTTGATAGATGTAGTTAGTAAAAATCAAAAAGTACTTGATAGTGCTACTATTACAGATCTTTTTTCAGCAAACCTGATAAGACCAGTATTTGATGAAATAACTCTTAGCGATTCTGTAATTAAATATGTTATTAAAGATCATCTTAATGAGACAGTACCTTTAACTGATGTACTTAATACTGCTAATCAATTTCTTAGAGATGTATTTGATGAAACACGGGCGCAAGATTTAGAATTTCCTGCTCGATTACCTTCTGCGTTACTAAATGAAGGTTTAATTAATGAATTTCTGTTAAATGGTTCAGGGAGTAGTATTACTGATCAAATAGCAGTTATTACTCCAACAAAGTCAGATGAAATAGATTTTACAAGTATTGCAGAAATACTTACATCAGCTACGAGTAAAGTACTTTCCGATACTACAAATATTTCTGAAGGAATAGTAAATAACATTTCTAAATCTCTTACTAGTGGGTTCACCTTAGATGATTTTGCTGATATTGATAAAAGTGTAACTGGAGTTAAAGGCAATATAGCTACTATGAGTGATTCAATATCTATAACATTGATATTATCAAGAATGGTAGGGTCAACTACAATTAATGAAATAACACTCAATTAGGAACAATATGATTATAGATGACTTACAACTAACTGGAGCATTACAAATCTCCCTTAATAATGAAATAGTTCATCAGTGTGATAATCTTGTAGTTACTGCAGGTAAAAACTGGGTAGCTGGCAGATTTAAAGATGGTAGTATACCAGATGAAATGTCACACATGGCTATAGGTAGTGCTGACACTGCTGCTGCTGCGGGAAATACAGCTTTAGCGACTGAACTAAATAGAATAGCATTAACTACTGATGGTGGAACTGTATCAACCAATACAGTACAATATGATGCTAGTTGGACATCAGCGGCTGCTGCTTATGCTATAAAAGAAGCAGGTATTTTTAATGCGGCATCAGGCGGAACTATGTTAGCTAGGACTACTTTTGCTGTTATTAATAAAGGTACTGATGATACTGTATCAATTAGCTGGACTATAACTGTATCATAAAAAAGGTATTTTATGGCTGTTAAATTTAGTAATGCTTGTGCAACTACTCTTACATCTAATATAGCTGCTGGAGTTACTGCTTTACCCATAGCAAGTAGTTCTACATTTCCTACTTTAGGTACTGGTGATCATCTTTATGTAACTATAAATAGCGAAGTTATAAAAGTAACAGCTGTTGCATCTACAAGTTTAACTTGTGTTGCTACGTCAAATGGGCATTCTTCAGGAGATGCTGTAGAGATTAGGGTTAGTTCAGAAATGTTAACTGATATAACTACTGACACTACAGTAGCAAACAACGCAGCCGTGGCGATGTCGATTGCCCTCGGATAGCACTGATATTAAAGGATAAATTATGGCAAATGCATTTAAAAAGAAAACATCAAAAGCGGTTGGTACTTCTTATTTTCAGGTAGGTGCTAACGAGGCGGGTGAAGATAAAACCGGACGATATGCTGTTCCTGCTGATACGGAAACAACAGTAATAGGTCTGTCTGTCTCTAATGTAACTGGAAGTTCAGTTGATGTTGATTTGGCTTTATCGGCTACAATGGCTAATACAACTAATGATATATCAATAGGAACTAATATTCCTGTTCCTTCGGGATCAACAGTCGTGCTTGTTGGTGGGGATCAGAAGTTGGTGATGGAACCCACAGATCTTATTAAGGTTAAATCCTCAGCCGCATCAAGTGTGGATGTGTGTATGAGTTTATTGGAGATTACATAATGGCCTACTTAGGAACACCACCAAGAGTTAAAGTACTTACGAGTGCAGATATTGCAGAAGGTGCAGTAACTCTTAGTGATATTAGCTTTACTGATCAACCAGCAAGTATGAATATCTCAGGTAACATTGATAAACATACCATGAGATTAGCTGACCAAGTTGTAGTTAATGGTGACTTAGATGTAACAGACAACCTTATACTCTCAAAAATATCAGATGATGGGAATGCCATAATCCTAACTAACGATAGCAGTACACGAACCATAACAGGTACAGGGAGTCTTGAGGCCAGTACACTTACGCAAACTCCGAATGCTTCACTTACTGGAATGACAGGAGAACTTGGGAGTGCTGTTACTGTTAGCCCAAATCTTAATCTTGATAATGCAACTTTTCCTTCTGGTCATGTGCTTCAAACTGTATATCAACATTATGATGGGACTGTCACACTTGGAGCAACAGACAGTTGTTTTATCGTAAATTCAGTAGCAATTACACTTAAAACATTAAATCCAAAACTATTAATAACAGCAACTTCTGGTGAATTTGATTATACATCAGGTAGGATTCACATGTCTGTTGTATATTCAAATTATGCTTTATCTCAGGGAGCTAGTACCAACATTGGGTTAGAGATTACTAATGGTTCTTCTACTCACAATACTGGAACAAGTCTGTTATGCGGAGAAATTGGTAGAGGTATAGATTCGGGTTATCCAAATGTAGGTGAAAGACATTATCCAAGTGCAACTGGTCAATGGCTTAAAGATTTTACTGGAGCAGTAGGTTCAACATGGTATTTTGGATTCACAATGAAAATGGGAATTACAGGAAGTAATGATTATGCCAGAGTTGGTAATGGACAAAAGCCACAAATATCTGTTCAGGAGATACAAGCATGAGTAATGATATAAAAATATTAGATGCACTCAATGCAATAGCAGAAAAACCCATAAGTGCAAGTATTAATGGTGGTTATGATACTTTGGAAATATTAGAATCTCCAGAAGGTTTTGTCAAACCAACAAAAGCTGAAATAGATGCTAAAATTATTGAGATAGATGCAGAATACGATGCCCAAGAATATTCAAGAAAACGTCAGGCCGAATACCCCTCAATTCAAGAATGTGTCCATGCAATACTGGATGATGACTTGACTGCCCTGCAAGAGAAACGACAAGAAGTTAAAACTAAATATCCTAAGAGTTAGATATGCCAGACTTAATAATAAAACCAACTACGACAAGCGGAAATAAGTTAATCCTTCAGGATCAGGCAGGTGGTGCAGTTCTTACAACTGCAGACTCTGGGGCTACTATTGCTAATGCTACACTTAATAGCCCAACACTTGTGACTCCTGCACTTGGTACTCCTGCAAGTGGTACTCTGACAAATGCTACGTTTCCAGCAGGACATATATTACAAACAAAACATGTTTTGGATAATGATGCGTTTTCTAGTTCTAATGATGGCTGGGGACAATATATGACTTGGCCTGTAATGGAAATAACTCCAAGTCATGCAAGTAATAAGATTATACTAATAGGTTCAACGCAGGTAAGTAAAGGTACTTCAACTAATATGAGTCTTTCTTTTTATAAGAATGCGAGTGATGTAGCTGAATCATATAATATATCAGGCGAAAATTATGCTTTTGGTATATGGGTTACTTCAGATGCTACAGGAACATGGCCTAGAACGGTTGTGATGGTAGATACCGCAGGAACTACAAATGAAATTTCATATCGTATTTCTTATCGACCTTGGAATGAAAACACGGTAACTGCTGGACATGCAAATAGCATAACATCAATTACAGCAATGGAGGTGATGCGTGATTAATAGATTTGATGCAATATTAGCATTAGTTGGTGGAGGAGTTAGTGGCTGTACAGATGGTAGAGATATTAAATATCACGATGGGCAAACACCACCTTCTGAAGCAGAAATTGATGCTAAACTAGCAGAACTTCAAGCAGAATACGATGCACAGGAATATGCACGAAACAGGGCTGTTGCCTATCCATCCTTTGCAGAGCAGTTTGACCTTCTGTACCATAAAGGTGTTACAGGCTTAAAGGCTGAGTTGAAAAAAACCAAAGATAAATACCCGAAAGGATAAATTATGGCAGATTTTATAATCAAGAGTGCCGCAGGAACAGGCAACAAAACTTTAATACAGGGTCAGGATCAGTCTGGCAGTAACTATGCCATTGAGATTGGTGATGCTGGTGCTTTAAAACTTGGGACAATATCGGCAGGAACTGTTAGTACTGGTGTTACATTTCCAAGAGGTCATATAATTAATTATGCTGGAGTTCGGGATGAGGCTGTGGCTGCAAATGTACAAACCTCAAGTACCACTATGGAAGATACTGGCATTACTATTCCAATTACAGCAGCACAATCAAGTACAAATTCATTTTTTAGAGTATCCTTCTTTAGTTCAATGCTACAATCGGTGCAGAATGCAGAAGGATATGTTGATTGTATGATGACAACTACAAATACTACTACTTATGCCCAAGGTGAATCTATAATGAATACAACTTATCCAACGTATGTTCATCCTTCAACTTCAAATGACTATTATTATCCTTTTTATTGGAGAGCATATTGTGGATTAGAAACGGAAATGGGACTGCCTGCAACCAAATCAACATGGGCCGCAGGGGATAGTTTACATTTTAGATGGTTTTTTAAAAGAGGTACAGGAACATTTAAAATATGTCATGTTAATGGTTCTTGGACTGCAGATGTAGAGGAGGTAGCAAGATGAAAAATTTAATAGGAAAAGTAGAAAAATTTGATGCTATTATTTCATTAGTTGGTGGTCAACTAACGCAAAAAGCAGATGGCACTGTAGTTTACCATGACAAACAAACACCTCCAACAGATGCAGAAATAAATGCAGAGATTAAGAGGTTACAAGATGAGCATGATGCCGAAGCCTATGCTCGCAACCGCCAAGCAGATTATCCAGATTGGGGTACTCAGCTTAACAAGATTTACGATGATGGAGTAACCAAGTGGAAGAGTGAGATGGTTGATCCGGTCAAAGCTAAATGGCCTAAAGATAACTCAGGACCAAAATAACTTATGTATATAGGAAACGATTTAAGCAGAGGTAGAGTAGAAACATACTACTACACATCCACATCTGGTGGTGAAACAGCAATTACTACAGATACCAGTGGGAAGACAATCAACTATACTCCTGGTTGGGTTAGTGTGTTTTTAAATGGTGTACGCTTACATGACTCTGATTTTACTGCAACTTCAAGTAATTCAATTACCGGGTTAGTAGCTTTATCTAAAGATGATGTCGTAATAATTGAGGCACAGCACACGTTCAGTTCAAGTGATGCAGTTCCAGCAACAGGAGGAACCTTCAGTGGCAATGTCACTCATTCAGGAACAGTCACGAATAGTTCAACAACTACAACCACTGGTGATGCAACTCACAACGGAAATATTATCATGGCAACAAATAAGAAAGTACAACAGAAAGGAGCATTTATGCAATCAAGTACACACCAAGCATGGGTATTAGGAGGATAAAATGGCTATAGCTAGAGGAGCAGGAACAGAGATAATTCGGACTGTAATGCTGGATGATCTTGACAGTACAACAACTAAATTAATAGTTGGTGTTCAACATCACATTTATACTGTTTTAAGCATTATTTTTCATGCCGCAACATGGCAAGCCGCAGGGAATTATTGTAGAGTGGCTTTACGAGGTTATGACAGTAAAGGAGGAACTACAAATTCGGAGATTATTATTTTTCATGAAAATTTGAATGCAGGGCAAACCTTTGTGTTCAATGATAAATTCAGTTTTAATGGATACGAACCTGTAAACTTTGGCACAAATAGTATTACTGCTGCACCATTATCAGCAGCAGATCAACAGGATGCAATAGCTGATCAAGGTTCTAGTGTTGCTCAAGAGCTAAGACTTTTTACACAAAATGGGGCAGATTCGGGACATATTACAGTAACCTACATCGACCAGAACAACGCATAGGAGATTAGCATGAGTGGAATAATTAATTCGGCAGGAAGTAGGTCAGGGATTATCGGTGAGACTGAACTGGATTATGAGATAGGAGAATGGACACCAGCATTAGCTAATCCAAGTGGAGCATCGTTCAGTGCCGATACTGGAGAATATGTTAAAATTGGAAATGCAGTTTTTGTTCGTGCTCAAGCTACATACGCCAGTACTCATACTAATAATTCTTCTATCTCAGGACTACCATTTACAACTGGTGGTTCAGGAGCATATACATTTCCAGTACAAATGCAAAATTTAAATTGGGATAGTGGGACAGCAGTTTTTATGTATGTACCAAATGGAAATACAATAATGTCCTTTAATTTTATTTCAGATGATAGTGGGTGGACTTCTGGTTATGCGGCTGCAAGTGGTGATATATTTTATCTTACAGGAACTTACTTTGTAAATCCTCCAAGTGGTGTTGGTGGCTGGTAATTTTATATTATAAATATATTTTGGAATTTAATTTAAACAGTAAATTAATATGAAGCTAGATAAAATAGAAATAGTTACAGATCATAAACATCTCCAAATAAGAGAAACTAAAGATGATGGTAAATATCATCGTAGAGTTATCACACCAGATATGGATGTATCTAAAGAAGATGCAAATATTCAGGAGAGTGCAGAAAGTCTTTGGACTAATGAAGTTAAGGATAAATGGGCAACATTTCAAGCAGAACAAGAAGCAAATAAACCAACGGAGTAACACATGACAAGAGCAAGAACAATTGCAAGCGGTGTAGATTATATAACCGGTATAGATGCTGGTGAGGTATTACCACACATAATCCCTAATGTTCTGTATCCTGCGGTTGCTGGTAATGACTTAAATGGTACTGATATTGATACAAGTCATGGCTCTACTTATACCTATGGTACTACTCATGCTGACGGAAGGATGTACTACTACACAGACATTAAAGGAAGCAAGCCTATTAAAGACCCTAGAATTGGTGCTCATTTTGGGAGTCAGAGACATAAGTTTAAGTCATTGCAACTACTGGAACAGGAGACTGCAACTCATGGTCAAAGTGTTTTTAGTATAGATGGTAGAAAATGGGCAAGAGCAGTAGGAGATGCTCATGAAACGATTTTTGACACTAATGGGAATTATATAAGATTTGATGGGAATCAAACAACTCATTTCTATGAATTTGTTTGTTATTGTTCATCATTAAATATGATTTTAGAATGTGCTCCTAGTAACAGACACGCAGAAGTCTCCATAAATGGAGGTTCTGAAACAAGTTTCGACACAGCAGAAACTGTACAAAATTCTCCATTAAAATCTAGATTTGTAGATGCTGGAACTTTATTTAGTGTAGTTACTGGTCAAACTTTAGGAATACATACAATAAAAATACGTGCTGAAGATGGAAGTGATAGAGTACAAATTTATGGCATTGAACCAGTAGTCCAAGACACCTCCAATGTCAACAACATACAGATTCCTTCACAGAATGTAGTCAGCTATGGAAAGAAGTTCACAGTAAGTGGCACACCACACTATGATCCGTTTAATGGAATGTCAGGGGCTAAGACTCTAGCACAACTAGGAGATTATATAGATACTGCTACATCATTAGGTATGGAGAATTGGAAAGCAGGAACATCTAATTACTATAAACCTTTCAATGGTGGCAGAGTTATCAAGTGGGTAGACTCAAGTGGTAATATCAAGACCTCAGTTACAATGATGCCTCCCAATGCTCAGAATATTTCAGGAACAGCATCCAATTCCTTTTCTGATGGAGAAGTACAAGCAGGAACAAATGACCATACTATAACTTTTGATACTACAACACTAGCAAACGCAACTCCATTGTCAGAAGTTGCCAAGACATTCCATTGGAGAGAGTTTGGAAATGGCTCTGCAAATGGAGGAACAGGAGCAACTTATGCAGATGCAAGTATGCTTAGTGGTGATGATGATATTGCTTATGTAATGGATGATGGCCTGACAAGTTTAGTTGGAAAAGATGTTAATTATCATGCCACATATGGGTTTTCCAGAGAAAGTGTAAATGATGGGTACTATATGACTTTTATAGGTACAGGAATAACTACAGACTCATATGTTGGGAAAAAGACTTGGGCACAAAATCTCCCTTATGGTACTCATATTATTTCGGTGCTAACAGATTCTAGTAATGCAGATCAAGGGTTGGCAAAACTTGATGGAGTTACTATTAAATCAGACTTTTCTAGTACAAGTGGACAACAAGTATGGCAATGGATGTTAGGGAAGAATGAAAGTGGTGGTCTTTCTTTTCACCAACCCAAGAAACCACCAATCCCAGAGGATGCAGTAGTTTTGGCAGACTATATGCTGATGGCAGATCACGTTAAAAGAACATCAGCTGATTATGGTAATTTGTCAAAAGGTGTTCGTTTAGTTAGTTGTTCTAGGGATGTGTTTTACGATATACCTGCGGTAGGTGGAACAAATTGGGCGGCTGCAGCAACAAACCATGTTCCAACAGGAATGAGATTTTACATGAGTTCTACTTCAGCTGCAGGAAATATTAAAATGAAATTACCCGCATTCGGCACAAGCATGGAAATTCAGAGTTGGGTTCATGGTATGAACAATTTTTATGTTAATGGAACTTCTGTAGATGAGACTGATGTTAATTCATCAGATAATGCACTTGATTTTATAACGCAAGATACTGCTTCTACTTTAGGGATGAATACTTTTGAAGTAAGAAATGGTGCGACTAATGATGGAAATATTCAATGTTGGTTTATCCACACCCCAATCCACACATCCTCACACTACCAGACCTTTGAAACACCATACCTACATGAGTTAGTAGGTGGTGACAGGAATATGGAACAACACAATCTAGTCGTTACACCAGATGGTAAGACTTGGGATGATGTTACGAGGAATACGAGTTATATTGAAAATGCCAGTGTAGGGGCAACTGGTGGGCCTGATAATAATAATTCTACAAGTGCAATAGTACTGACCGAATGGAGAGGAAATGATCCACCAGATTCAGCTACTAAATACCTTTTTAATAAGGATTGGGCTATTGCTTATGACAGAATGATTTGTCTAAAAGATGGTTATTATATGATTCATTATAATCTGAAAGATATTCATCAATATGAAACATATTATTATAGAAATTCCACTAATATGGGGGGTATTTCTGCAAACTCTAATTCAATTACTCATCCCCCCGCTCTATATTTTGAGAGAGGTGATATTTTTAGACTAGAAGGTGCATGGGATGGATCAGATTTTTATACTTATTTTCAGATAACGAGACTTTAATATGTACATATCACACAAGTCAAATGCTATACAACATATCCACGAAACAGAGTGGCAATGCAGGAGAAAGACTAAAGGTTTATCCAAACCTGAGTATTGGGAATGGCTTGAAACAATTACTTCTGGTGATCCTCCAGTAGTAGATTATTCAGGTGAAACTGGATATACAATAGTTGAATGTACTGATGAAAATGTTTCGGCAAGACTTGCCCAGTTAAGTGATTACCAAGCAGAAGGAGTTTATAACATCAAATACTATGCTTCTAAAAGGGATGCAGAAGAAATACTGGACATAGACGGAAAGAGTCATGATCCAAAGCAGTATGTTCAATCTCACTTTGTAGGAGATGACACTGCAAAGGATGCAAGGCTACTGGCAGACAAGTGGGCTAATGTAAGATTAGAAAGAGACAGAAAGTTAGCAGAAACAGACTATCTTGCACTCTCAGACAATACACTAGCAACTAATATGAAAACCTATAGGCAGGACTTGAGAGACGTGCCAACTCAGAGTGATCCTGATGATATTACATGGCCTACTAAACCATGAATAAATGGATGAAAGAAGAACAGATGAACACCACAAAACTCTATTCGGTGGCGGTGGAGATGCACTGGAGAATAGGAAACTACTTAATTTCTGGGCGAGATTTCTTATATCGATTGCCAATGCAGTTACGTTTGTTATTTTGCTCTGGTTATTATTTTTCTCAGAAGTTAAAGAAGCGAGTCGTGATTTGGTTAATATCCTTGTGGGAACATATGTCGCAATCC
>VTLG01006575.1_pt1 | contig 12824 bp, 14 predicted proteins | sample 4694571 | NCBI WGS metagenome assembly VTLG01 (sample SAMN12604809, study PRJNA352737) | marine metagenome | biome: ENVO:00000447; feature: ENVO:00000209|ENVO:00000569|ENVO:01000036; material: ENVO:00002151; isolation source: viral sequences binned using virsorter ... | reverse complement strand
ATGACAATACCAAGAGAACAACAAGTAAATAAAGACCAAGAAAGAGCACAGTTAATTCAGGATATAAAAAAACAAAATCCTGATATTACTGATGAACAGCTAAATAAATATGATATTGATGATTTGAGAAAAATTAAAATAGCTACAGCACCAGAAGTAAATTTAAAACAACCAATGCAAATGGGAGGAATGGCAGATATGTCAGCAGCACCTATGGTACAACCAAGAAAGAAAAAAAAGAAACAATCTGGATTTAGAACTAAATATTCTAAAGGTGGCGGTGTTCGTAGTTCTAAGTATAAATTATAGTTATGGCAGTACAATTTATACCCGCAATATTAACAGCAATAAGAGCAGGAGTACCTGCAGCTAAACTTATAGCAAAGTATGGTAAGAAAGCATATAATGCAGCTAAAAAAACTTTTGATAAACTTGATAAAGCTGCAACAAAATCAAAAGTACTTAAAAAAGCTAATGAACCAATTTTTAAAGAGAAATTAAAAAAAGATATAGCTTTAAAAGGTAAAAAAACAAAACTAGGTTATCCTAAATCAACACCAATTAATAAAAATAGAGTAACATTTAGAATGTGGAAAGATGGTATAAAAAGAGATTTTTTAGAAACAACACCTGCTGATGTTGCTACAATAATTGTTACACCTCCTGCCGTAATGGGTACTAGTCTAGGTGCAGCTAAAGTACTAAGAAAAATAGGAAAAGAAAAAGATAAAAAGAATAAAGGAGGAAATATAAAAACCTACGCAAAAGGTGGCGGTGTAAGGGCTGCTAAATATAAAGTATAGGAGAAATCAAATATGGTAATGACTAAGAACAAAAGGAAATAATATGGATATAAAAGAATTATTAGAATTTTATAAAAAAAATTATCCTAAAGCATATGAAGATTATCTTGATAGAAAAACAAAATATGTAAAAGGTAAAGATGGTACGATAATAGAAATTGAAAATCCAGATTTTATAGGGCCAAAGAAAAAAGCCAAAGGTGGTTCTGTATCAAAATACTCTAAAGGTGGCGGTGTTAGAGCTGCTAAATATAAGGTATAGTGCCTTTCAAATCAGAAAAGCAAAAAAAATTTCTCTTTGCTAATAAACCAAAATTAGCTAAGAGATGGTCAAAAGAATATAAAGAAGGAGCAGAAGTGAAAAAGAAACCAAAAATGGGGTATAAAGAAGAAGGTACAGTTAAAGAAGTTGATATTGCTAAAAATAAAAATATTAAAATTATAAAAATTAAACTGCCGGGTGGTAAAACAAAAACTATAAAAATACCAAATCCATTTACGAAACCGCAAAGACTTGGAAGTTCTAAATTAGTTAGAGTTAAAAAAGGTGGAAAAGTTTAATTTATTTAATACCAATGCGTATTATAGCAATAGATATGGATGGACATTGAAAAATAACCCAAACGATTGTACAACTTGTAAAATTTGTGGACATGAATGTCATTGTTCTAATGGTGGCTCCTGCTGTGGTGGACAATGTGAATGTAAATGTTGTGAACATGAAATAAAATCAGAAATAGATTAAATATGGCAAAAGAAAAAGAATTAAATTGTATAGGCTATCCACATAATGACCCTTATGGATTAGCAGAAGCATGGTGGAAAATATTTACTAAACCGGAGACAGCTAAAAAAGATGAATCAAATACTCCCAAACCGAAAAAAAGAATTAACCCAAAAACAAGAAAAATTTCTAGACGTTCTCTTTAACAACGGAGGACGAGTAATGTCTGCTATTGAAGAAGCAGGGTACAGCCCAGATTCTAGAGGGTGGTTAATGAAGTCTGTAAAAGATGAAATTATAGAAAGAGCCAAAACACAATTAGCAGGTTCTTCTGTAAAAGCGATAAATAGATTAAGTGAAGGTTTAGATGCAGATGGAACTATCCCTTCTGGACAAATGGATGTTAGAATGAGAGCTGCTTCTGAGATATTAGATAGAGCAGGTATTAGTAAACGTCAGGAAGTTAATGTTAATGGCCAAGTTTTACATGGTGTTGTAATGTTACCGGCTAAAGATAAGATTAAAACAATAAATGAATGACAAGAACATACAATTTCAGCATTGCACAGAAGGCAAGAATAGAAGCCAGACGTAAATTAAGAGAAAAACAAAAAAAAGCAGACAAATTAGCAAAGAAATTAGCTAATGAACGTCAAAGAACAAAAGAATTAAAAGAAAACCTTAAAAGAGTTGATGCAATCAACAAAAAAGGTGGTGCTATAACAGATGATATACTGGATAAAGTACCAAAATCAGTTAAAAAGTCAGTAGAAGACCAAGCTGAAGTAGTTTTTATGCCTAATGAAGGCCCACAAACTAAATTTTTAGCTTCTCCAGAAAAAGAAGTATTGTATGGAGGTGCTGCAGGTGGTGGAAAATCATTTGCATTACTAGTTGACTTACTTAGATACTGTCATAATCCAAATCATAGGGCATTATTACTAAGAAGAACATTAGCTGAACTAACAGAATTAATAGACAGCAGCCGAAAACTCTATGCAAAAGCATTTCCGGGTGCTATTTTTAAAGAATCAAAAAGTACATGGCATTTTCCATCTGGTGCAACAGCATTATTCTCATATGTGGATAAAGACAGCGATGTAACAAGGTATCAAGGACAAGCATTTACTTGGATTGGTATTGATGAGTTAGGACATTATCCTACTCCTTATGTTTGGAACTACTTACGTTCACGTTTACGTAGTACAGATAAAAGTATTGACACATATATGAGAGCTTCTTCTAACCCCGGTGGTGTAGGAGGATGGTGGATAAAGAAAATGTTTGTAGACCCAGTATTACCGGGTGAACCTTTTTATGCTACAGACATAGATACAGGTGACGTTTTAAAATTTGGTAGATATCACGAAAAAGCAGGTGAACCTTTATTTCAAAGAAAGTTTATACCTGCACGATTAACAGATAATCCATATCTTGCTGAATCTGGTGAATATGAAGCAATGCTTTCATCACTACCAGAAGTAGAAAGAAAGAGATTATTAGATGGTGACTGGGATGTTGCAGAAGGTGCAGCATTTCCAGAGTTCAGTAAAGTTATACACGTTATTGAACCTTATGAATTACCCAACAATTGGATAAGAATACGTTCTGCTGATTATGGATATTCCTCACCAAGTTGTGTCCTTTGGGGTGCAGTTGATTGGGATGGAAATATAATTATATACAGAGAACTATATCAGAGTGGACTTACGGGTGAACAACTTGCAAACAGAATAAATGACTTAGAGGTTTATGACCCTCCAATGCACACTTCTGTACTAGATGCTAGTTGTTGGAGTAAATCAGGTATTGGCCCTAGTATTGCTGATAGCATTATTAGAGCCGGTATACGTTTTGTACCATCAAACAGAGATAGAATAAGTGGTAAAGTAGAATTACATAGACGATTGTCTATACGAGAAAAAACAGGTGAACCACAATTAAAAATATTTTCTAATTGTGTAAACTTAATTAGAACATTACCAACAATACCTTATGCAAAAAATAATGCAGAGGATGTTGATACAAAAACAGATGACCATGCTTACGATGCTTTACGTTATATGGTTATGACAAGACAGACAGGTGAACGACAACGAGCTACGTATCGTTTAAATAAATTAAAAGCAGAAACATACGAACCAGTAGACAGGATTTTTGGATATTAATATGGCTGATGATGAAAAAAAAGCATTAGAGTTTTTAAAAAATACAGCAAAAGATGCAGCTAAAGGATTAGCTGAAGAATCTGAAGTATATCGTGTTGCAGAAGATATTGTAGATAATAATAAATATTTATTTGGAACAGTTAATACTATTTTAAATAAAGAACTAGGTGTTTCTTTTGATGTTGGTGAAAATAAGGAAATTGGATTTACAGCAAGTCCAGATAAAGCTAGTTTAGGTTTTAAAATGTCTTTTGAAGATGGTGGATTTATAAATAAATATGCACCGGGTGATGTTGTTATTCCTGATGAATTAAAAAAATTAACAGTATGGGATGCAATGAATGACCGCATTGCTCAATTAACAAATGAATATAATGCAGGACAAATATCAAAATCATCGTTAGATGAAGCAAAATTAACTAAAGTACGTTTATTTGGATTAAATCAAAGTAATGTGCAATATAATAATCTTATGAAACTTACTTTTGGAAAAAATGCAAAAGAAGTTTTATTAGTAGACTTTAATACTCCTTCAGCTCAAAAAAATTTATATAAAGTAGCACTTGAACAAGGAGCTGGTAATGGTAAACTTTGGTTTAAAGGAAAACCGGGAGCGGCTGTTCATTTTAAAAAAGGAATATCTGGTATGATTGGCCATCATAAATTAGGATATAATGCGGCAGCAGCAATTAAAGATTCTGACCCTATACTTTCACAAGGTAAAATAGTAGGAGCCGGGAGTAGAGGGCCTATTATGACAGAAGATGTTTATCAAAAAGTTGTTAAATCAATTGAAAATATAAAAGACCCCGGTGCAAAAAATTTAGCAAAATTAATGTTAGTAACAGGTATTAGGCGAGATGATTTAGTACGATTAACTGAAGCCGATATTAATTTAGAAGCTAAAACTATAACACCTACTTCATTTAAAGGTGCTCCATCACGAACTATACCACTTTCGGATACGGCAATTTCTATATTAAAAAATCAAATGAATATAAATAAATATGACCAAATTTTTTATAAAGGTGGAATTAAAGATTTAGGTGGTCATTATGGAAAAATAATTAATACATCATTTACTAATATAAAAATTGAAGATAATGTACAAAAAATAACTCGAAAATTTACATTAGAAGATTTACGAAGAAGTTTTATGTCTCGTGCTGATGCACTAGGAATTTCTGAAGATGTTATTGATAGATTAGTAGGTCATACAACAAAAGGTACTAAAAGAAAATATACAAAAGGAAAAACAACTATAGCTGCAACTATAAAACAATCTCTTTTAGATGATGTTGCTCTTTTAGAAAAAGATTTATATGGACAATTAAAACTTACATCACAGGAAGCTATTAATACATTTTCTGGTGGACAACGAGCAGCAGTTACAACATTAGGTCAACAAGTTGAAGAAATAACACAACCACAACCAAAACCTGAACCAAGAATTAAACCAAAACCTGAACCAAAAATTAAAATAAAACCTGAAGATAGAATACCAATACCTGAAGAAGTAGAACAAAAATCAACAAAAGCTTTAAATGGTGAAGATATTGTACCACGAAATAAAAAAGGAAATTCTGAAAAAATTAAATTAGCATTAGAAAAAGCAGGTAAAACTGGTAAGTATGCTGCGTTAATGACTTTATTATCTAAAATAGGTAAAGCTGCAACAGTTCTTGCTCCAGTTGAACCATTACAAGTTGCAAATCAATTATTAGGTGGCGAAGAGGGATTATATAAGGATAAGTTATTCGGAATATTTGAACCAACAATTACTAAAGATGTAGAAGCTACACAAGAACTTCTTGGAGTTAATAAACAAGAAGATGAACAAATGCAAATGCCAGAAGAATTGGAGCAATTTGAACAGCAAAGTAGATTATAAAATACCTCAATCTATAAAGATTGGTTACAGAGATTATAAATTAGAAAAATGGAAACAAACTGTTGCTAGTGCAAATGAAGCACATGGACAGTTTTTTGCTAAAGAAGGTATAATAGGTTATACTGATGAAGAAAAGGGAGTTTCTCATGCTAATACAATTTTGCATGAAATATTACACGCAGTAGTTTATCAATGGAATATTGAATTAGGTGAGAAAGAAGAAGAAACTTTAGTTAATAGTTTAACTAATGGTTTAGTAACAGTATTTGTAGATAATCCAGATTTAATGGATTATTTAAAAATTAAAATAAAGGAGGGCTAAATGCCACAACCAATTATGAAAAAATATAAACAGGGTGACCTTGGTATGCCCTATCCTAAAAAAAAGGATAAAATGAAAAATCTTAATTTATCAATGCATGGTGGAGAAGCTGACCCTAGTATTGCTACTAAAGATTATCCAACCAAACCAAACAATCATGTGCAATCTTCATTTTGGAAGAAGGCAAATGAGAAAGATTATTAGGAGGAAATAATGCCACAACCAATTATGAAAAAATATTCGCAAGGCGAACTTGGTGATTCTTATTCAAAAAAAGCCAATCCAAAACCTGCTGAATTTTCCAAAAAGAAATGGAAACAAGGCGATTTAGGTGGAGAAAGCGGCTCTATCGGTAAGAAAAACAAAGGTGAAGGTCTTAAAGCGATGGGTGCTGACGATAAAAGTTTATCAAAATCATTTTAATAAAGGAAAATAATGGCCATAGATAAAACAGATGAGGCCAAAGAGATAGATAATGCCGAGAATGTTCCCGGTTTAGTTGCTCACGTTAAAAAGAAATTTACATCTGCTGAAGATGGAAAGAATGAAGATGAAGCACGATGGTTAAAAGCATATAAAAATTATCGTGGTATTTTTGATAGTACAACACAATTTCGTTCTTCTGAAAAATCTAAAGTATTTGTAAAAATAACAAAAGTAAAAGTTCTATCTGCTTATGGACAAATTGCAGATATATTATTTGCTAATAGCAAATTTCCATTATCTGTAGAAGCTACTCCTGTACCAGAAGGGGTGGCGGAATTTGCACATTTACAAACACCACAATCGCCACCTACAGACCCTTATGGTTTTAATGGTGATGGTAGAATATTAGAACCGGGTGCTTTAGAAGCAACAACACCACAAGATTTTTTAGGTGGTTTAGCAGGTAAATTTGCAGGTGCAAACCTACAAGAAGGTGCAGCTAAAATGGGGGAACCTCAAATTAATCCTGCACAAGAAACTGCTCGTAAAATGGAAAAAATGATACATGACCAGTTACTTGATACTTCTGCTGTTAATGTATTAAGGCATTCTATATTTGAATGTGCATTATTAGGTACTGGAATTGTTAAAGGGCCATTTAATTATAAAAAAACTGTTCATCAATGGAATGGAGTAGGTGAGGAAAAAGAATATAATCCTTTTAATAAAGAAGTACCAAGAATTGAAGCAGTTAGTTGTTGGGATTTTTTTCCAGACCCTTCAGCAACAAATATAGAAGATTGTGAATATGTAATACAAAGGCATAGATTAAATCGAGAACAATTAAAAGATTTAATGAATAGACCTTATTTTGATAAAAATGCAATTTTAAAAGCATTAGATATTGGGCCAAATTATGAAGAAAAATATTATGAACAAACTATTCATGGTGTTAATGACCCAACATATGTAGATAATAGATACGAAGTATATGAATATTGGGGTAATTGTGATGCCTCATTATGTGAAGAAATTGGAATGTCAATTCCACAAGGAATGACTGATTTAAAATCTGTACAAGTTAATGTATGGGTTTGTGGTAATGAAGTTATTAGAGCAGTATTAAATCCATTTACACCTGCTCGTATACCATATCAAGCATTTCCATATGAGTTAAATCCATATCAATTTTTTGGCATTGGAGTTGCTGAAAATATGGAAGATGCTCAATTATTAATGAATGGCCATATTAGAATGGCAATTGATAATTTAGCACTTGCAGGAAATTTAGTATTTGATATTGATGAAACTCAATTAGTTCCCGGACAAAGCATGGATATATTTCCGGGTAAAATATTTAGAAGACAATCTGGAGTTACAGGTACTGCAGTAAATGGAATTAAATTTCCAAATACAGCAGGAGAAAATGTTCAGATGTATGATAAAGCTAGACAATTAGCTGATGAAGAAACAGGAATACCTTCTGTAGTCCACGGACAAACAGGAGTTACAGGAACTGGTAGAACAGCAGCAGGATTATCTATGATTATGTCTTCAGCAGGATTATCCATAAAAACTGTAATCAAAAATATAGATGATTATCTGTTAAAACCTTTAGGTGAATCATTCTTTCAATGGAATATGCAATTTGGAAATTCACCAGATGTAATTGGAGATTTAGAAATTAAACCTAAAGGAACATCGGCAGTAATGCAAAAAGAAGTTAGAACGCAAAGATTAACTACTCTATTGCAAACAGTTAGTAACCCAATGTTAGCTCCATTTGTAAAAATTCCAAATTTAATGAGAGAATTAGCAATAGCACAAGATATTGACCCAGAAAGTTTGGTAAATGATATGAATGAAGCGGCAATCTTTGCAGATATGTTAAGAGGATTAGCAAATGTTCAAGGCACAGGCCCAGAAGCTCAACCCACTGGTGAGCAGCAAACAGGCATGGAAGGCACTGGAGGAACACCTTCAGGAGCAAATCAACCAAACATATCAGGCCTTGGGAACGGCCAAATCGGAGTCGGAAATGTACCTGTTGCAGGGGAAACTGGCTTCACTGGTACACCTCAAGAACCTGAAGGAATCATGTAAACACGCATCAGATATAGGAGATAAAGAATAATGCCCGGCCACTATGATACAACTGACCCATATTCAGTTTCAAGTACGAAAAGTAATCAGAATTATGGTTCTGCTTCTAAATCAGGAATGCAAAGTAAACAAAATTTTGGTGGGAGTAGTTCATCCTCTAAATCAGAAATGCAGAGTAAGCAAACTAATGTATCTTCATCTAAAGGATTTATGCAGGGTAAACAATCTTCGTGGAATAATGGATATGATAAAACAAATCAAGTAAGTCCAAATCATCCTAGTGGAGCATATCAAGATAATAAAACTAAACCCTATAGGACTTATAATAGTACTAGTAATTCTGATAAAAATGCAGGTTTTGTAAATAAAGAATTAAATGATGATAAATATGAGAATGATTATAAAAATCCAAATGAAGAGACTCGTCAAGCAGGTTTAGATTATATTACATCAACAACAGGTGAAACAGAATTAGAATATTGGACTACTAGAAAAGAAATTAGTGATTATAATAACGAACATAATTTTGGTGATGCAACAATAGATTTAGATAATGCAGAAGTTAGAAAATTATGGAATGAGGCAAAAGATATAATAGGTGATGAGACTATTACTAAAAAATCTATGATTAAAGCTTTAAATCAATTAGAAGATGAAGGAAAAAAAACTTTTGGAACAGGTTTACGAGGAGATGCACGATGGACAGGTTATATTGGAACTCGTGATGATTATAGTAATAAATTATCTATTATGGCGGGTAATTATGATACAACTAGTACTATTGGAAAATATCAACGAGCATTAATTAATGCAAATAAACCATTGCGTGGAACAACAGGTGATAAAATATTTAGTGCTCTTCTATCAGTAATTGGAGGCCCTGTTGGGACAGCAGTAGCTGTTGGTTCAGAAATTATAAAGAATTTAACTCCTGAAAAAACAGAATTACCATCAGATGGAATATTTGTTTTTGAAATGGATGGCCCAAATATAAATATTAATCAAGAAACAAGTGAATTATTTAGTGAATTTGATATGAGAACATTAGACCAAACATATCAGAAAGATTTAAATAAACATGATGCTAGTAAAAATAAATGGGAAAATACGAATACAAATACTAATATAAATATTGATAGTCCGGGTTCACAATATGGACTTTGGATTGGAACTGATGATATGGCTCACACAGGAGATGTTGTAGATTCAGATGGTGATGGAATTGATGATAGGTGGCAAACAGGGCCGGGTCAACCAAGTCAACAGCAAGGAGCAGGAGAAGATTCAAAAGAAGATGAATTAACTTTAAATAATGCTTATCCTTGGTGGCCTTGGGATATTTATATTAATAATAATACAACAACATAAAGAAAATTATGACAGGATTTATAAGACAACCAAAAATAATTAATGACCCAAATGCGGCTCCTGCTGCAATGAGGGCAGATGATGTAGATTTACAAGCACAAGAAGGAGATTTTATAATGGGATATCCTGCAATGCAACAAAGTGGCCCAAGAGTTAGAAGTTTAGTTGAACGTGCTATGTTAAGAGCAAAAGATGCAGGTGTTAAAACTAAAGGTTATAAACATGGTGATAAAGTAGATATACTTGTACATAATGGTGAAATGCAAATACCAAATCAATTAGTTAAATATATTGATGGTGGTTATGCAACATTAAAAAAATTAAATCAACCTTCTAAATCAGGGTATAAACTAGGTGATTATATTACTGATAGACAAGCTATGAATCGAGAAACAACTAGAAGAGAAAAATTAAGACGATATATTGACCCTAATGAAGATATAACTGCAAGAGATTTTGCTATATCTGGTGGTAAAGCAGATTATGATAGAAGAAAAAAATTAGAAGCTATTCAGTTAGATAAAGCTATTAACAAAGATATGCATCATCCAAAAGAAAAAATTTATAGTCGTATGAATAATTTATTAGATGATTCTTATCAATCATCTGTACCTATCCCAAATAAAGGTGCAGTTATTTTTAAAGGGACAAAATTAAATTCTAAAGGACAACATTTATGGAATAAAGCTGATAAAGCGATAAAAGAAATTTTTAATAGTAAAGCTGTAATACAAAAACCTAATTGGGCTAATAATTTATTAGCAAAAGAAGCTATGCATAATTTAAAAAAAGGAATTGAAAATGGTGTCTATGCTAATTTTAAATCTGATTTATTAGAAAATAAACGATTTTTAGTTAATGTAGCAAAAACAACAGAAATGCATCATTTAATGGATAAAGCAAATTGGAAAAAAACAGGTGAACGATTAAATACAGAATTTTTTATAACACCAAAAGGTCTGAGAGTACGTTATGAAAAAGGAACAGGTGATTTATTTAAAAGTAACGAAGATGAAAAACGTAATTATATTCATGATAAGGAAATAGAACTTGATTATAAATTTGATGATAATTATAATAGTGATTCTAATTGGCATCATAGAGATGGAAAAAGAATTTTAGCAAAATATAATATAAAAGATTCTGGGATTAATAGCATGGGCGGTACTGGTTATTTAGGTGAAAATCATAAGATAAAATTTAATAAAGAATATAATATGTTATTTGATTATTTAAAAAGTACAGATATTGAAGGATTTGAATCAAATATTTATTCTGATGGAGAAAAATCAGCTATTGGTCATGGGCATAGATTAACGAAACATGAAATACAACAAAATAATTTAAATAAAGAATTTACAGATATAGATACTACCAAAGCAGAAGATTTATTAGCAAAAGATATTATGGAAGCTGAAAAAAATGTAAGAGTAGTATATAATAATTTTATAAAAAAAGAAGGATTTACTGGAAATGCTGCTAAGTCATTTAAAGATTTAGATGCAAATAGACGAATGATATTAATTGAAATGGCTTTTAATATGGGAGCATCAAAAATTGACCCATATAATAAAGAAACAGGATTTCCAAGATTTTTTAAAGCATTAGCACATAATGATTATGAAGGAATGTCTGCTACTAATCCTGACTCAGGCAAACCAGAATATCACAGAAAAGGTGTTAGTGATAATAGAAATAACAAGTTTTTTGAGTTATTTATTAACCGACAAAAAGGTGACATTAATATTAATGAGCCTTTTATGGTTACATAATAATTTCAAAATAGGCGACCTGTGCACTAGGCACAGCCCCAAAAACACAACCGAGCTACCCTTATATATAAGGCACTCAAGGAGGAAAAATGGTAGATGAAGCTAAACAAGAAGAAAATTTAGAGCCTACCCCATACCACAATTCTTATCGAAAAGATTTAGATAAGCCAGTGGAAACTGAAACAGTTGAAACAAAGGACACCGAAGAGGCTACTCCTAAACAAACAACTAGTTTTTTGGAATCAGAAAAGCAGACAAAACAACAAGAACATGATTTTAAAAAACGGTATGATGATTTAAAATCTCATTATGACCGAAAAGTAAATGAATGGAAAGAGAAGGAAAAAACTCTTACAACAAAACCTAAATATAAAGCACCTAAAAGTGCTGAAGAATTGGTAGAGTTTAAAGAGCAATATCCTGATATTTATGATGTTGTAGAGTCAATTTCTCATTTACAAGCTGATAGACGAGTAGAGGATATTGAAAGTCGTTTAGGTGAGTTAAGAGAACAAGAAGTGGAATTAACAAAACAAAATTCTTTAAAAGAATTAACTACTTTACATCCGGATTTTTCGGAATTAAAAGAAAGTGCTAATTTTACTCAATGGCTTAATGAACAACCAGAAAATATTTCAGATGGTATTTATAAAAATAATACCAATGCAAAATGGGCCGCTAGAATAATTGACTTGTATAAAGCCGAACACAATCTACAAAATAAGCAAACGACTAAACCTAATGCTGCTGAAGCTGTAACTAAAACTCAACGAGGTTCTATTACAACAGAAGGTGGTAAAAAGATTTGGTCAGTGTCTGAAATTGCAAAACTCAAACCTCAACAATTTATGAAATACGAAAAAGAAATAGATTTAGCGAGGAAAGAGGGACGTATAGAACAGGCATAAAATTTTAACTGGAGGAAATTATGGCTATTGCTAAAGGAGCTGGTTATACTAACTTACCATCGGGTAATTGGTTACCAGTAATTTATAGTCAAAAGGTTCAAAAGTTTTTCCGTACGGCTTCGGTTGTTGAAGATATAACCAACACCGACTATGCGGGAGAGATTGAAAATTTCGGAGATACAGTTAATATCATTAAAGAGCCAAGCATAAGTGTAAATTCTTATACTAGAGGTGGCCATGTTGCTATTCAAAATTTAGCAGATGACCAACTTCAATTAGTTGTAGACCAAGCAAATGCTTTCGCTTTTAAAGTTGACGATATTGAAGAAAGACAATCTC
>VTLG01003090.1_pt1 | contig 12824 bp, 16 predicted proteins | sample 4694571 | NCBI WGS metagenome assembly VTLG01 (sample SAMN12604809, study PRJNA352737) | marine metagenome | biome: ENVO:00000447; feature: ENVO:00000209|ENVO:00000569|ENVO:01000036; material: ENVO:00002151; isolation source: viral sequences binned using virsorter ... | reverse complement strand
CATAACCATTTTCACACATCCATTTGTTTACATTTGTCCATCCTCCAAAATCATGTCCATCTTCAGTACAGTTCACCCATACCTCACCAAGAATTCTACCGAATTTTCCTCGACTATCCTTCTCTGGGCATCTAATTTGGATTTCTATATCATCCCTATCTGACATGACTGCCCAATGCACCCATGACTTGAGATGTTTTTTTGATAATAGTCCGTAGACCTTTTCGTTTGCATTTCTTGTTCTGGATTCTGGTGTGTCAATGCCTAACATTCTTACTCGACTTTTAAACATTACATCGAATCCTAGATCAAAGACACAATCCAATGTATCTCCATCTACCACTTTTGTTACTGCGACCACATCATAAATGTATTCACAGGGTTCATCGTTTTTATATTCAGCCATAATTTTTCTCTATTTTTCTAAGATGATTGCACCCAATATTCCTAATACAAAAGGGATAGATGCAAATAAATATCCATGTGAAATCACGAATATGATAACTTGTTCAAATACATCCGTGAGTTTCATATTTTACTTGTTTCCATTCTTGTTTGTCCTCATTATATTTCATTCTTATCATATTTCCATGTGAATCACAATAATGAGAATAAATTGTATCTTTCAGTTCAAAGAATCCAGCTTGTAGTAGTCCTTGAAGTTTTTCTTGTGGTAAAAACTTTGAGGCCACTACCCATTTTGGTGGATATTCTTCTAATGTGGTATCGACCCAATCATCTGGCGGAATACCACAACCCGAAAATATTAATAGAATTAATATTATTTTTAAAGTATTTATATGAACCTCCTTTTCAGGAAGTATTTAGGTAGGTTATTATTTGGGGCCGGAATTATCTTTTGGCCATTTTGCTTTTATTGCAACTATTGCGTCTTTCCACGTTGTTGTGTCGTTTACATCATCATCATATTGCATTTCAAATTGATTAAGGGCATCATATTCTGCTTTCCTGTTTCTGGCATATTCTTGGGCATCATACTCATCCTGCATACGTTTTAATTCAGCATCTATTTCTGCATCACTTGGTGGTGTTTGCCCATCCATGTAACTAATGTCATCATTGACAGCACTTAATCCTCCATCGACTAAATTTCTTACTGCATCAAATTTCCGAAACTTCATGGCATTATCTCCCATACTGTGCAAGTGTGTGGATTATTTAAAGCATTATGAGCTACTGCCTCTACACCACCCGATGACTCAAGGGAAACAGTAGTATAAACATAATGAATAGCAGTTGATGATGCGGTGAAATGCCCATTATAACTATAACCCCAATAAGAAGGAGCACCTTGATTTGAATCAGCAGTTAATTGCCGACCAAGCCATGACTTATTTAAAAAAGTATCTCCTGTTAAATTAGCTCCCATTGTTCTTATAGTTGTTCCGTAATAAAGACCCATTCCTACTGTCCTTACACCTAATGTGCCTGATGCTCTGTGAGCATAACCATATTGAAACCCAATAACTATATAGTGCCTTCCAGAAGTAGCAGAAAATGAAAAGGGATCAGATGCTACTTTTGCTGTTGTTGTTCCATTGACTGTTACCTGTCCAGAAGAATCATCATAGAATCTAAAAACATTATTTACTTTTCCAGAAGGGAATTGCACATCACTTGTAAGATTAAGTGTTTCAGAAACACCTCTATCTGCCTCTCTAACATGATCCCAAACACCTAAGACGGAATCATAAACAAAAGCTCGGTTTCCCTCTTTATGTACTTGATTATTACTTGGACTTGTTGGAAATGCCATATTATCTTTTTTTTATATTGTTTTATGAAAGTGTATATCTAATTACTACTATTCCTGAACCTCCGTGACCTCCTGCATTTAGTGAGGATAATCCTCCTCCGCCACCACTTCCAGTATTGGCAGTTGCATGACCACCAGTACCAGAATAATTTCCATTACCAGCACCACCGCCACCACCGACACCATTATCGTCACTTCCTCCACCTACCACTCTGCCTGTGGCTCCTCCACCACCAGCATACGCAACATTTGACCCTGTTCTAAAAGCATTGTTTCTAGAAGATCCACCATCTCCACCTGGCCCTGAACCACCAACTACATCTCCTGTTTGTCCAGCTTCACCAACACTACCGGCTCCTCCACCGCCACCAGATCCAAGACGATCAATTCCAATTCCTGCTCCTCCTGCATAGCCAGGAGCTGCAGGAGCAACAACAGTTCCACCATTTACAACTGTTGTATCACCCGCATTAGATGCCCCTGCTCCAGCTGGGCCACCATTACCTACTGCCTTTCCTCCTCCACCAGAACCACCAGCCTCAGCATCTCGACCAGAAGCGGCAGCTCCATGACCACCACCTTGTGCAGTTATTGTTGTAAATGATCCTGTTCCAGTTGCTTTTACAATAGTAGTTGAAGATCCGTTCTTATCTCGACCTAAACCCAATCCTCCTTGACCTATTGTTATGGTGTAACTTCCTTCAGGGAAATTCATTCCTGTCCATGACCTAAATGCTCCGGCACCACCACCTCCTGCACCACCGGCACCTCCACCACCAATAGCTAAAACATCACAGGCTTGTGTATCTTCATTTACATAAAATGTATCAGTACCCAAAAAAGTATGAGATCTATAAACAGTACCACTAATTACATAATCGGTTATTACTCCACCAGCTCCTTCATATCTTCCAGACCAAACATTTGCATTAGTTGTAGCATCAGTACATACAAAATATCTATTCTTTTCTCTATTATAATAAATAGAACCTACTGCAAGTGCAGTACCATTTGTTGCTTTGTGTGGGTCTGTATCACCTACAAAATCAACACCTCTTTCAGCAGAAGTACCTATTCCACCAGAAGTAACATCTAACCAAAAACTAGATGTACCATCATTTGTGTATTGATAGGTAACTGCGGTACTAGCTTTATACCATCTTTGACCGACGCCTGGATTTGAAGGTGCAGTTTCACTTACCAATAATCCACTCATCATTGCTGCTGGAACTTTATCTAATGCCATTTTTTCTTTTTGTTATCTGTTGTTATTATATTTATACAAACAGGGAATACTGTTTCTGTGATCTTAATCGTGATACAAGTTTACCATCCTCAAATATTTCCACATTTCGACCATTCGATTGTAATTTTTCTGCATAACGATATGCGGTGTCCTTGTCACCAATATACTTCAAACCATCGCTAACTTCTACTTGCCAGAGAGTAGGTTCTTGATCCATGAAGGGTTTTTCCTTTTTCCTATAGTGTAAACACTATTATTTATGAAAATTGAAATCTTGACTAATTCAACTTATAAGTTTTCATAGCCAAATCGTGACTGTCCTTTTTTAACTCTGTATTTAATTTATCTATTTGATTGGAATCTAAATTTAATGTTATCAATGAATGTCTGATTCCTGCTTTAACACCTTTTCTGTAAAATAATCCACTTACTGCGGAAAATGCAAGAAACCAACATAATATTTCCATCCAACTCATGATCTATCCTTTTTCTTTAATTCGTTTGCAATCCATGCAGTTGCAATATCATTCTTTACTGGTTTTGATATTGCTCGTCTGATATGTTTAGTACTTATTTCCAACATATCTTCCTCTAATCCATTGTTATCAACAATGAAGAAATTTCCTGGCCCAAAAAAGTTCTGAAACTTGCCCATATTATTCTGGACATCCTGCCAACTTTTCTTTACTAATTTAGGTTGTACTGAACGGGCTCTTTGTTCATTTCTGTGAAGTGCAACTTCTAGTGAGGTATTAACAAAAACCATTGAGGTTTCATATCCAAGTTGTTGCAACATTGTTGCTTGTTTTGCAACCTTATCATATACATGACCAGTACCATCTATAAGAATTCCTAAACGACCCTGAACTGCATGAAATTTCTTTGATGCAGTTACCTTCTTTGCTCTTGCTCTTTCTACATCTCTTTTTTCGGTTTCTGATTCAGGCATCTTTAAGGAAAGCCCTTCCTTTTTCAGAAATCTTTCAAATGGTGCATCAGAGTTAATCATTTTCAATCCTAAACCACCAGTAGTTTTATTGGCAATAAAAGACTTACCAGACCCAGGCCCTCCAGCCATGAATACTGCTTTAAAGATATTAGGATCGTAAACCCCTTCTTTTATAAATTGTTCGTATCTTTTCTTCATAATCATATTTATAATTTTTATCTACCATCCATCCAACCAGTAGGAGCTGATGCTTTTTCAAGTGCTGTTGGAGGCATTGATTTTCTTGGTTTATCTGTTAATGTTGAATTTACTGTACCAAGTCCTATATCTGAAGGCATAGTTGGTTCTTCTGGATATTGTACATCTTTAACTGGTGTAGCTTTTCTTACAGAATTTTTCATAACAGTTATAGTCATATTGTGAACATTTTCTGTTGGAGATACTTTATGATGTAAACTTGTAATTAAATATCTTCCAGATAATATATTATCAATTTTGGAAGCACCAGTACCTTTATGTAATGGTCTGTTTGTAGGTATCACAATATCTATTATATCTCCTACCATAATTTCTGTATTTCCATATGTTTCAATTTTTAATGTAAAATATTCTTTTTCTAATTCTTTTGCTCTGGATTCTTGTAACCAATCTTTAGCATTGTTATCCGTTCCTTCAGAATGTAATTGGTCACTTGCATTAGGATGTACAAATATTTTTGAATCTGGAAATTCTGTAATTGTTTTTTTGTCAGAAATGATGCCTCTTGACACAAGAGAACCACTTTCCGCATCTTGGTCTGTAGTATTTCGTATGTTATATGAATCTTTTTGATAATCAAAATCATATTTCTGAATATTCTTATTGTAAATATCATGACTATAAAGTGTAGAGCCAAACATTCCAAGTTTTGTACTCAAAAAATGATTTGTATTATCTTCAACTTCCCAATTTAAAATAGTTGTTGAAGATAATTCTGCTGGTTCTTCTGGATTTGGTGGTTGAAATTTATAAATTGCTTTATGAGGAACAGACAATAATTGTTTTTTACCAAGTAAACTGTCTAAAGATCTAAAGTGAAATCCATCTTGATTTTCATAAAATAAATAATGAGGTGCTGATTCTTCAGCACTTACGGCTTCTTCTTTTATAAGATTTATTGCTTGAAACGGATTAAGATTAGGAATTACATATTTTCTATTATTTTTAGTTTTTTCTATATTTAAACCTTTTTTTGTGCCTAAAATAGAAGTATCTGATAATATTTTTTGTACAATTTCACTTATTGTTCCCTTAAATGATTTGGATATTTTTGTACGAATATTTTTATAATGTTCAAGAGTAGTAAAATTTAAAACTAAACTTTGCAATCTGTCAGTAGTATGAAATCTAGTTTCCATATTATAAATGATTGCATTAAACTTATTAAAATTTATTGAATTAGACCTGCCAGGAGTTTGAAGTTTAAATAATAATCTTTCTTGGCCTAAAAATGGCAACAATTCTGTTACACCTTCAGCATCAGAAATCATCATATTACCAGAAATAAATGGAGCATCTATACTCTGATAGATATTTATTTCTCTAACTAAATTTTGAATATTTATTTTTTGTCCAGAACTTCCTACTACAAGTATACCATCTAGTGTGAAGTCTCCGGCATTTTGAAAATTATGTGGGTTAGCGGGCATAGCATTTATATTAGTTCATCAAATTCTTCTACAAAAAATTCCAAATATTCATTTCTTAGTAAATCAATTTCTCTCTTTGATTCATTTAATGCAGTTTCATATTCATAATTAGTAATAGTAATTGCATCAGATGTTCCTTGTGGAACTTGAATTTTAATAGTGGTATCACCAGAAGATTGTGCTATTTCATAATGATGTGCTTGAGTTAATTCAGCTTCTGTATATTTGGATTGTAGATATTTTTGTAGTTGTCGTGTAGATTTAACCCAATCATGATTAATATCTGATATATTATTTACTAACATAACTACCCAATGATAATATACACTACCATGATGTTTGTCAGCAACTATTTCTGGTGTTTCATTTTCTTTAACTTTGTATTTATCTAACATCACAATTTCTTTTTTCATGTTGGATCTAAGACGAACACGACTCAAAATATTAGTAACTGCTTTCGCAGACCCATCACCGGCTGGGTCATACATTATTGTTGGAAATCTAGTAAAATATGACATTTAAAATCCTTCTAATACATCTTCTTTGGTAATTACTCTTGTTTCCATAAAATCTAATTGCATATCAATTTCGGTAGGAGGAGCTCCTTGAGGATAACCTTTTTGTTCAACAGGCCTAAAGGTTTGCCAAGCAGTAGGTGAATAATTTACATTAACTCCACCTATAACACATTCTGCAATTTTATTAATCCATTGATTTTCATCACCTCTAAACATATAAAAAATATCAAAAGTTGCTGGGGGAGTAAAATATCTTCCATGTCTATTATCATCTGGAAATTCTGGTAAAGCATGAAATTTAAATTTTTCAATAATCTTAAAAACCTCATATGCTTCTTCTGGGCTTTTTGGTCTGAATTGCCATTGAAAAGAATATTTACGCATATCAACACCCTTAAAAAACATCTCTAAAAATTTATTCTCTGCTTGATTATTAACTTTATCTACAGTTGATTTTACATCTCCACCAGCAGCTGCATCAGCAATAGCAAGACCCATATTTTTCATTTTTGTTGCAAACTGTCCTGCAAATCCTGCAACAGAACCCCAACCTCCAGCACCTTGTAATATTCTTCCCGCTGCTTCTCCAACATCTGCTCCCATATCACTAGGACTCCATTGAGGTGTGTGTTGAGCTGCTATTCCTGTATTAGGCATATACAATACTATAGCATCAGCAGTTCTTTTGGTTAATTTTGGAAGATTACCTTTATGGGCTCTTTGTGGTACAACTTTATCTGTATGGCCTGGTTTCCAAGATTTACCATTTGCAGAAAATTCTCCAGCTTTATCTTCACGAGCTCTTACTGATCCAGTTAATAATTCTTTTTGTGCCTGTGGTAGATTTTCTATTTTTCTCTTGTGCTGAAGTCCATGCTCATTTTTACCTTTTTTACTAGTAGAATTAAATTGTGAATATCCAGAAGTTGTAGGTATATTAACATAGAACATGATATAATGTCCTAAATCAGACCTAGTTTGTAAATCAAGTGGATATGAAAGAGTAGAATATGAATATTGACCTTGAATCTCCATATGTCCTAATGGAGCATTTGTAGCCCTATCCATTTTTCCAGTTTGTGGTGATTTGGGAGTAACTTTATTTTTAGGAGCAAGTCCAAATCTCCTCATAGATTGTGCTATGAAATTTTGCATAAATATTCCTGTGAAGTCTTTTTAACTATTTATATGACATACAAGGGCAAATTTCACCCCATAAATCGAAAGAAATATAAGGGGGATATTAATAATATTGTATATAGGTCATTATGGGAACGTAAGTTCATGGTCTATTGTGATGAAAATAATGACATTGTGGAATGGGGCTCAGAAGAACTTATAGTTCCTTATGTTTCTCCATTGGATAATAAGAGACATAGATACTTTCCTGACTTTTATATCAAGACAAAAAATGGTCAAAAGTTTATGGTGGAAATTAAACCAAAAAAATATACTAAACCACCAAGACCAACTAAAACAAAAAGACTCACCAAAGCATTTATGCACGAAACAACAGAGTGGGCAAGGAACAAAGCAAAGTGGACAGCTGCTCATGAAATATGCAAACGGAATGGATGGAAATTTTTAATAATAACAGAAGATCATCTAAACACGACTAAATATACACATGGCGGATAAAGTAGCAACAGATTTTATATCACAAGTAAAAGCAAAGAGTAAACAAGCTATGGATTGGTTCAGAACCATAGTTAGCAGAACTCGTAGAGCTGCATTTCCTGCAAAAACTGCAAGAGATGAAATTATGCAGGAACGTAATGTGGGAATTGATGCTACACCAAAAATCGGTAGAATGTATCTGTTTCAATACGATGCAAAATGGAAAGACATATTACCATATTGGGATGTGTGGCCTTTAATTTTTCCTTTTGATTATGCACCTAATGGGTTTTATGGTATAAATCTACATTATCTTCCACCAAATGATAGAATAGATTTAATGTTACGTTTAATTAAAAGTGCAGGGTCAAGTGCCAATGTAACTGACAGATATAGATTAAAATTATCATATCAAATCATAACAGGATTTAAACCAGCAGTACCATGTATCAAAAGATACTTGTTTAGTCATGTACAAGGTTCAGGGTTTTATGGAATTAGTGGTACAGATTGGAGTTATGCAGCTACATTACCTTTACAAAAATTTAAAGGTGCAGGAACAAAAACTATTTGGTCAGATTCAAAACAATTTTATTAGGATAATACATGGCAATATTTAGAGATGGAGTAAAAGTAGGAAATAAAGATATTCGTGTAAGTCTCTCTAGTAAGCGTGCTAAGGGTATGCTTAGAAAAATAGGAGTACTTCCAGACGACAAAGGTAGAAAAAAGTTTGAAAAAGATGCAAGAGGAGAAGTCCAGTTAATCCGTACTGTAGTAGGTAAAGCTGAAGGTTTTACTAAACCTGCCAATTTTATGGTACGATTTAAAGCAGAAAATTTAGGTATTGAACAGCAAATTATAGGAGAATGGGGCGGAGCAATGGGCCCAAATAGAGGTATGGTAAAAACAGGAAGTTTAGATTGGAGAACTCATATCATGAATAAATCTGCAAAATCTCATTTTTTAAGATTATGGGATGATGCACAAATGACTGCTAGTTTAGAATGGAAAAAAACCATGAGAAAAAGAGGAAGAAGAGCAGATAGAAAAATGGATCTTTTTTGCAGTAAAGTTTCAATACCAGACAAATCATATAATCAAACTCCACATAGAACATATAGTCATACAGAATTTAGACCACAACAAATTCAATATGGAACATTAGCAACTGAATTTTACTGTGATGGTACTATGCAAATTAAAACATTCTTCGATGCTTGGCAAAAATTAATCTATAATGACTTAACTGGTAATTTTAATTTTTATAATGAATATTGTGGAGAATTTGATATTTTTACTCGTAAAACTATGGCTACTGGTGCTTCAACAGGTGGTGCAATACAACCAGATAATTCAGGATTGGCTGGGGATATTAGTAATACAATCAAAAAGGGAACAGCAAAACTTAATGAAATTACAGGATATGAAGGCCCAAGAGATGGAAATCAAGCAGAAAATAAAATACCAGAAACTAGTTACAGGGAAAATTACGGAGTTAGAATATTTAAGTGCTGGCCACAACTGGTATCTAGTATTGACCTTGCTCATGATGCAGGAGATATTGCTAGATTTACTGTAACTTGGATGTATGAAAAATGGAGTCCATTTAAGATTGGTAATGTTGGAAATAGAAATACTATCAATCTTGCAGTAGGAGAATTTAGAAATGAAAAGGATGGTTTCCCATTCTTAGAAGATCTGCCAGACGAATTGGCAGGCCCATTGACAAATGCAGTAGGTCAAGGAATAAATACAGGCCCTTTATCAAAGGCTTCAAATTTATTGGGATAATTTTAACATTAAAATAGTGAGAATATTATGAGTTTACCGAAAATTAATACGCCTGAATATAAATTAAATATTCCCTCAACTGATGAGGAAATTACATATAGACCTTTTCTTGTAAAAGAAGAAAAAATATTATTAATTGCACAAGAAACTGGTGATGAAAATGCACAATATATTGCAATTCAAAACCTTATTGAGAGTTGTGTAACTGAAAATATAGAAGTTACAAAACTTCCATTATTTGATATGGAGTATATTTTTTTAAATATACGAGCAAAATCAGTAGGTGAAATTGCAAATTTAAAAATAATTTGTCCAGATGATAATAAAACAACAACAGATGTGGCAGTTGACTTAACTAAAGTTAATGTTCATATGGATGATGCACATAATCCTAAAATTGAATTAACAGATACAATAGGAATGTTGATGCAATATCCATCTATAGGTCTTATAGGCCAAGCTACAAATATGGGAGAACAGAATGCAAAATCTGCTGAACAAATGTTTGAATTGGTTTCTAATTGTATGTATCAAATATGGGAAGGTGAAGAAGTACATGAATGTAGTGACTACACAGAAACAGAAAAAGTAGCCTTCTTAGAGAGTTTAAATCATTCTCAATTTGAAAAAATACAAAAATTCTTTGATACTATGCCTACTTTGAAACATGATATTGAAGTTACAAATCCAAAGACAGGCGTGAAGTCAACTGTAACATTAAGAGGAATATCCTCTTTTTTCGAGTAGCCCTTTGTCACATAAATTTGGAAGCATATTTTGAACAAGTTTTTTCATTAAAACAACTTCATAATTGGAGTGTTACTGAAATAGAAAATATGTTGCCGTGGGAAAGGGATATATACATAGAAAAAGTAATTCAACACGTTAAAGAAGAAAACGATAGAATAAAAGAACAAAACAGGAAAAATCAACATGGCTGATGCTAACACCGAAATATTAAAGTCTATTGAAAAACTTGAAAAAGAATCCCTTCAGGAGACACGCGACCATCACGCAGAAATGGAGCAACAAGGGTTTAGACTAGGTAAACTTCAAGACATCGCTCAAAAAGTAAATGATTTACAAGAAGAAGTTGAAAAAAGAGAAGTAAAAAAAGAAAAAAAAGAAGATAAAAGGTCAGATTTAGAAATAAAAACTGATAAGTTAAAAGAACAGAAAAAGGAGAAAAAACAAAAGAAAGATGATGAAAAAACTGTACAGGAGATGGAAGCTTTCAATAGGCTTGCAGATCTTGGATGGGAAGATGTTGAGATAATGGAAGAAGTGGCTGCAAAAATAGCTTCTGGTTTGACATTTTCTGACCAACAATTACAGGAAATGAAATCAAATAAAGAAGCAATCCATTTACAAACAAAAAAAGATGAACAACGAGCAGAGGATGATAAAAACAAACAAGAAGCTCAACTTGTATCAAATATGAAACAAGAAGAATGGCTAAAAGATTTATTAACAATAGGTGAGTGGAATAAAGATTTTGCAGAAAGAGCTGCTAAAAAAGCAATGCAGATGAAACAAGGAGTTGAAGATTGGTTTAAAGATAAAAAGAAACAATTAGCATCAGCAGGTATGGGTCTTTTAGAAATGTTAATGAAAGGTGCTGGACTTTATGTACTTTATAAAATATTTGATTGGTTATCAAAACAAGATTTAAAGGATTTATATAATACTATGGTTGAAGCGTGGGATAAATTCTCAGGTGGTATAGCTGCCCTAAGAGTTTGGTGGATGATGATTGGTGAAAGATTGAAAAAAACTAAATTTGGAAGAATGATTACTAAAGGACTAAGGGCTATCAGAACTTTTTTTGGTGGTTCAGGAGCTATTTGGAAAATCATGGTTGCTTTAATAAACTTTTTTGGGCCAAAGTCAACTATGGGTAAATTTTCAACCAGAATACTTGAATTTATTTTAAGAATGAAGGCAAGAATTAAATCTTTCTTTAAACCTTTTATAAATTTAATGAAAACTTTAGGGGGATTAGGAAAATTTGCTGGTTTAGATAAAATTATGAAATTTTTAAAAGGTATTATGAAAGTGTTTGGAAAATTATTTTTACCTATTTCTTTATTGATGGGAGCTTGGGCAGCAATCTCTGGTGGTCTTGATGAAGCTGCTGAAGAATCTGGTGGATTTCCTCAAAAAATAATGTCATTTATATCTGGTGCATTAAAGGGATTACTAGACTTTTTTATATTTGACCTTGCAAATTTAATTCAAGATGGTATTAAATGGGCTATTGGATGGTTCATGGGTCTATTTGGATTTAATGAAGAAGAAATAGAAAAGGCAACAGATTTTGATTTTGTAAAACCAATAAAAGATGCAGTATTTGGAGCAATAGATTGGATAAGAGGTTTATTTAGATTTGATGGAAAAGGGATTAAATTTGATGGACTTGCACCATTAATGGATATACTTATGTGGCCTCTTAATGAAGCTATAGATTGGGTAAGAGAGTTATTAGGATTTAAGAAAGAAGGTGATGAAGATTTTAGTATTGGAAAACTGGTAACAGGAGTATTAAATGATATATTTGCGTGGTTTAAAAGTTTGTTAGATATTGATTTTACAGCAATGCTTAAGAAAATTCCAGGCGCAGGTATGGTAATGGATCTTTTAAAAGGTAAAGAGGACAGTAAATCAAAAGAAGAATTATCCAAAATGGGATTAATTGACCATGATACATTTGGTAAAGATGACCTTGAATTAGAAAAAATAAAAAAAGAAATTGCTGAACGGAGAAAAAAAGGTGAAAATATAAGTGGATTAATATCAGCATTAACAAATGTTGCTAAAGATGAATCTATTGATGAAGGAGATAGGAAAAAACTAGCTAAAATACTTAAAGCAGAAGGTGCTACTTTAGCAACTGGTGGATATTTTTCTGGTGGTATGGCATTGGTAGGTGAAAAGGGGCCTGAAATAATGGTATCTGCTAGACCCGCAAATGTTATTCCTGCTCCCGAAACGCGTGATCTTATGGCTGGTATGGGTGGTGGGCCCAGTATAGCACCCACCACGATTGTTAATAGTTCCTCGTCGCCTGTTACAACATATGCAAATTCAAGTTCACATAATCCGTATAGTGACAAGTACTTCAGAAATTAAGCAGTTGCTAACTTCTCAAAGTATTCCATAGTATCAGATGCTTCACCAGTAATTGGTTTTCCACCATCAAATGGAACTTCTCCCATATCAGATGCAACTTGTTCAG
>VTLG01017049.1_pt1 | contig 12830 bp, 17 predicted proteins | sample 4694571 | NCBI WGS metagenome assembly VTLG01 (sample SAMN12604809, study PRJNA352737) | marine metagenome | biome: ENVO:00000447; feature: ENVO:00000209|ENVO:00000569|ENVO:01000036; material: ENVO:00002151; isolation source: viral sequences binned using virsorter ... | reverse complement strand
CCATCAATCACAGCAACAATAATATCAACTTCGCCAGATATTACCTCTTTTTCATACTTAGCTGATGTAATGTTCATTATTTCTTCCATTTATAACTCCGCATCTATGTCTACATACGCAGTTCCAAAACTATAAAAACCAGATGGAGCTTGATTTGTTAGACCTGTATAACCCGTACCTTGGAACCTAGCGTTCCATGTTGTCATGGTGTGTGCTGTAGTTGATCCTGTGCCAGAGGGACTACCCCCAGCAGCAGTTAGCCATTGCCAATTCGTACTACTCGTACCTTCGGGACTAAAACTTACAGACGGATCGGCTCTTTTTTCTACTTGATAATCAAAAGTTCCATAAGCTCCTGTAGTGTTGTAAGCCTGTCCTATAAATAAAAAACTATTTAGTTTAGCTTGCTTGCGTTCAAAGTATCTTCTACATTCAATCAATTCTTGATTATAAGGTCTATGTTCAAAAGGTGTAGCGTTGTCGCCTACTTCTAGTTGTATGCCTGTTATGTACCAATCGTTAGATGTGCTATCAGCTAAATTTACTTGTCCTTTAGCTCTTACATTATTTCCTACAGTAGCAGGTACAGACCAAGATGTATTTAATGAACCTCCACCTGTGTAAGTAGAACCTGCTGCTAACCAAAAATAAACTAACAAATCAAGGCTTGTTGTGTTTTGTATACTACGAGCTGTATCACCATCAATCGTAATTATTTTCTTTTCCCATGTGTCAGCAGAGCTTATTGTATAGCTTTGTGATTGAGTTTTATTTTCGCTTGAATTGTTATTAAAAAACTCAACTATATAAGTCCCTGTTTTTGCTGATCTCACCCAAAAAGAAAGCGTTAATTTTTCAGCAGAAGATGTTCCGTATTTGAGATGTTGTAGATTTATGCCCTCTATTTTTTGTCGGAAGATCATGTAATCACTTGCTGACAAAGATGAATCTGCTCCTGTGCAATCTAATTTATGTGAATAAACAAAACCCTCTCCTGATGGAACAGTTGTGCTTTGTGAAACATCCCAAGTGCCTGCACTATTTATAGCCATCTGCCATCTATCAACTGTAAAGTAACCTGTACCTGTTTGACTTGTTGCTGATGTGCCTCTTTGTGCTACTTGCATTTTTCCATTAATAAAAATATTCCTACGACCAAATACTTGGTCGCTTACCATTGTTTGATCTACTTTAGTTAATGCCATTAGCTACCCTCTAAGGTTTCAATTCTTGTTTTTAAGTCTTCTATAATAACCTGTTGTTCTTGTGTGGCTTTTATTAAAACATCTATTAATCTTTCTTTAGCAAGATATTTATAAGGATTATCAGGGTCATCTTCTGGAGCAACAACCCCATCTCCTGATTTATCTGCATTTGTAACAATTGCAATAGGATAAACTGATTCTAATTCTTGTGCTATGTAACCTATAACTTTTGTTTTATTTACATCTCTCTTCCAATTAAACTCTCTTTGTTTAATGTTTTTTAAAGTATTGATACCCTCTAAAGTAGAATCAACTATATTCTCTTTTAATCTTTCATCAGATGCTTGGTTAATTTCTACTGTGCCGTTATTATGGTAAATATAGCCTTGTGCATGACCATTTCCATCATCAAATCGAAGCCAGAATTGTCCCGTTGTTGCATCATCATCACCTGTTACTATTCTTATACCATACCTATCATTATCATTTCCATCGTGGTAAAAAAGAGATAAGTACGATCCAGCATCGTTTCCAAAAACATAAAATTTTTCACCTGAGCCTTGGATTCCAATACTGACCTGACCGTTTGTGCCTATACGCATCCTTTCCGTATCTTCTGTTAAAAAAGCCATGTATGAGTTAGACCTTTTGCTGGCAAACTGAACTTGGTTGGCATCATAATACCAATAAGCTATTTCCGTTCCGCTTGCCTCTCCTGATAAAAAGTAGCCTGACGTTGATGTTTGATTTACGACAAATTTTTTAGCTGTTGTGCTTGATAAACCAACATTTCCCGAATTATCTAAGTATAAAACATCTGTAACATTTGAAGCACCACTGCTTCCACCACCATCTGCATAATTAAAATATAAACCGCTCCCTTGTGCTACCGCAAACCAATCTTTACTTTGACCTGTATCACTCCATGCTATAGCAGGCGAACCAGAATCCTCAATAACTAATGTTTTTTGAGAGTTTGCATAGCTAGTCGGTGACGAAGTTCCGATACCAACTATTCCTCCATCATCAATAATCATGCGTTCCGTTCCGCCTGTATCAAACCTGATCTTATCTTCGTCAGAACTTTCTTCGACCATCACTTTGGTATCGCCGTCAGCGTCTAATAATTGTGTAGCCGTATTGATTGTGGTTTGAGTAGCAACTATGGCTTCTACTTTAGTGTTGTTAGGCGGAGCTTCAGAAAAAGTAAGTGTTGTGCCTGATACACTAAAAGTATCTTTATTTTGATAAGTACCGTCTATATAAACTTGAACATTGTTTTCGTTGACAGGATCAGTATTAAGCGTCAGCGTAGTGTCGCTGCCGTCTCCTGTCATAGTAGATAAAGTATAGTTCGATCCTGATACACCAGCTTTGACAGAATAAACAGTTATAACCCTACCGTTAGCAGGAGCTGTTGCAAAAGTTAATGTCGTACCAGATACTGAATAGACGTTTTGTGCTTGAAACACACCGTCTATAAATACTAATAAATCGTTTTCGTTATCTATAGTTTGAGAAAGCGTGAAGGTTGTATCTGAACCATCGCCTGCAAAGATATTAGTAAAGAAAGAATTAGATGCTCCAAAAGATCCCCAAGCAGAACCTAAGTAACCTTCAAATCTACCTGTTGTTGTGTTGTAACGAAAGTCACCAGCAGCAGGTGAGCCTGCTCTTTGTGCGGTTGTTCCTGTAGGCACGTTAAGAGCTGTATCTACTTCTCTTATTGTTCTGCCTGCCGGGAGAGTACAGAACACGTCTTTTGTGCCTGCACTAAAATTAACAGCGCTGTCGCTGTTAGAACTAGAAAGAATGGTTGTCCTAGATAACGTGTCTGGCGAGGCATCGGTAACTGTTCCGATACCTACCTCAAACTCCGCCGTACCTTGGCCTGCGATACAGTAGTAGGTAACGTTACTGTTACCTATACCAGCGACAAAGGTTTCAAAACCGGTAGCCGCACCGCCTAAATTTATGGTGCCTGTACCAGTTGTAGTGGTAGTTTCCTTTACCCTGTCGTTAAGGACGAAAGCCACTTTGCTTTCTCCTTACGCTATTCTAATAATAGCTGTAGACGCAGCGGCAGCAGGAAATACTATTGTAAAATCACCAGCAGTAGATGTCTTGTCTCCACCAAAGTCTATGGTAGCAACTGATTTATCACTATTAGTGTCGTTATAAATCATACAACCTCTAGCAGTAATGGTAGCCGTATTAAAAGTAAGGTCTGCAAAATCAGTAAACCCTGTGGTACCAGAACTTGTTGGTGCAACTTTAGTTAAAGTCCCTCCGCCAGAAGTGTAGTTTGTACCACTTGCTTGCCCTGTAGTAGTAAAAGCAGTTGTCGTAGCTCCTAAAGTTGCTGAAGACGTGTAAAGCGCTAGTTTAAAAGCGTTACCGTTAGTTGCAAAATTATGAGTTGCCGTTAAAAGCTCTTTTTTAAAGCTGGTTGTCAGCGTAGATGTTATAGCCATAATTATATCCTTTTTACTATGTTAGCTAGCTCTTCTTCTCCTCCTTTTAACAGTTCTTGAATCAAACTAGCTTTGTACGATTTTATAGCATTTTTTATGTAAATTAAACAAACCTTTTTTATCTCCTCTTCGTACGCTTTTGCTTGCGCCTCGATATGCGGTTCTAAATCCTCAGAAGTACCTACTAACTTCTCTGTTAATCGTTCTGCCCAAAACTCTGGTGGATGTCCACCGTAATTAGTTGTTTTTGCTTCGATAATTCCTAGTTCTGGTAATCCTTCGGGCGTTATTTTATCTACCATTTTTTTGGCTCCGGTGGTTTCAAATGAGAGTCGTAACGATCAATTAGGACATTCTCTTGTTGAACGATGCTACGCACAGCTTCGCTTTTTCTTCTTACCGTTAGTCCTGTCTCTTCAAGCACAGGAACCAATGGATCCGTTAATCTGTGGTAACCGTAAAGTTTTTCTTCGTCAGGCACGTCTGCATCTAACAATCCGCTAGTCTTTGCTACTTCTATCTGCATCCCGGCATCGCTACACTTAGATAACCAAAACTCTGTGCAAGCTCTACCTGACTCAGCAAAGTGTATGTTTTCTTTGTATGAAAAATCCACGCCAAAAAGTTTTAGTGTGCCAACTTGTTGATACAAAGCAAAAGCCACTGCGTATGCTGTGGTGTTGTTTAGGTAGTGACAGTTTGTAGTAGAGACAACTTCTTTTATAGGATACTCAACTAAGCCCGGACAACGATCGTCTAGCTCACAAGTGTAGATAGGACCTTTATGATTTAGTAATACTTCGGTCATACCGCTAGTTTGTCCGCCAGCGTCATCGGTGTCTAAGAATCTAGACGCCGGGTCCAGCATAAAAACTCTATCGTGATAGATTACGTTGCTGACTGCATTGATAGCCCAAACTTCATCAAAGTTGTGGCCATGTGATTTGGCTAAACAGTATTCAAACCAAGATCTACCTAGTCCGACTATTGCTACTGTCTTGCCTTTTAATTTTTCTTCGATCAAATTATGTTACTTGAGAGCGCAGTGAATCATAGCGATACTCGTCACGTCTGCCTCTAGCTTCCGCCCTGTTCTTGAGTCTATCTATTTCAGCCATAAATCTAGCTTCATACTGTTGCTGTATGTCTGGCTCCCCTTTCATAAACGTATATGCTTCTGCTAACGCTCCGTACAACATAGCGTTTCTGGCATTGTTGGATAGCCAAGTGCCTGTTGTACTAGATACTAAACTAGCAGGTTTATACAAATAGTGTAGTTCTACACTGTACGAGCTGTCTGGAACAGGAGCTAATATTATTGTGCTGCCGTTATCAGAGCCCGTTGAAAGTTCTTTATCAAAGTCCGCGTAATATCTAGGTAAAGCTCGAAGCGAAGTGTCGCTTGGATCTTTGTTGTATTCCTGCATAAAACTAGGATGCTTCTTGCTTAAAAAATGGTAATCGCTGCTGCCGTCTATAACAGCCAGTGAAAAGCTACTTACGAAATCGTCCGGGCAAGTTAAGAATCGATTGCCCGCTGTTACTGTTCCTTGTACGTTTTTTCTAAACACATCGAACTGAACCAGTTCAAATATCCTTTCTTCTGTGGTTTTTATAATGTCGTTCAACGTATTCGTAAACGTAGTCTCACTATTCTCTACGTAGTTTTGAATTAGCGTTTTAAATTCTGTTAACGTCATATCAAGGTGTGTTAGCCGTACCGCCCATACCAGAGTGGTTTGTACAGTAATAATATAATGTTGGCGCCCCAGATGCTACCGTTATTTGTGTGTACGCGCCTGAGCTGCCCGGCGTTCCGTTAGTGGTTACTCCCGTGGTGTATTCAGAACCACCGCCGTGCGTACCGTCTGATGTGGTAGAAAACCTAAGTGGGTGGCCACCATTACTAGAATCTGATTGATCTAGTCTATACGTACTACCTTCATTCAAGGTTAACGTTGCTTGTCTAGAACCGTCTATGTAGTATTTATTAGCTCCATAGTAAGAGGCTACTGTAATAGTGTAAGACGTTATGCTAGAAGTCGTATTAACAGTTACTGTACCTAGAGCCGATAGTCCTACTTGAGTGGTAAGCGTAACAGAATCTGTAATCTCTCCTGATATAGATACAGTTCCCAAAGAAGCTGTAGCCGATTGACCTGTAGCAGTCAAAGGGTTGTCTGTTATGGTTACCGTCCCCAACGCCGTAGTAGCTCCGTCTAAACTAAACGGTCTGCCTATTAAGTCGTTAGTAGCAGTTAAATCTGTACCAAGAACTCTAACTATGCCTTTATCAAACCCTTGATCTCCGGTTCTAGGATCGGGTCTTGGATCTCTTAATGCTTCTGGGTCGGCTGGTTGCGGTCTTGGTTGCAGCTGCGGGTGTTTAGGACTGTAGTCCTGCGGACAAACTTTTAGTCCGTCCCATTGTTTTTTAAGCTGATTTAAACGATATCTCTGTCCGCAAATGTCACAAATGCCGTATGCTTTTTTCCCTGCTGCAAAACTCATTTCTTCCTTGCTTTCCTAATCGCGTCTTTACCGCGTTTAAATATGTTGACCACTTGAGTTTTACCCATAACTTTTGCTCGTTGCTCACCTACGGTGAGTATTTGTATTTTACGCGCAAACGGCTTTTTAATCTTTTTTACTTTTGCCACGGTAGCGCGTGCGTCTGCTGGGGTAGCAAACTTAATCCTAACCGTATCTTTGGGATTTTCGTCTGTATAAAGTCTTCTGCCTGAGCCTTTTGGTTTTTTACCTGTACCGACTCTTGGGTCCTTCTTTTTTCTAGGCATTAAATAATAGTTCTGTTAGGCAAGAATCTTGAACTAACACTATCTATGTCCTCAAACGCTGCCCTATCAAACTCCTCATCGTAAATTTGTTTCATTATCTGTATCTTCTCTGGCGCCCTTTTCATAGCTATGTAATAAGCCAGACCGGATACCATGCACGGTATGAACCTGAATACTATTTCCATGTTGTTAGTGTAGTCGCCGACGTCTTGTATTCTGGTTAGTGCGTTGTATTTAATTATGTCGGTGGAGTTTTCTGGTGTTGGAAAAAGTTTGATTGCCGGGGTAGTTTGTCTGTCTAAGAAAAACTGATTAGGTCTAGCCTGTAGAGTTTTCTCTGGCGTAAACAAATAATCCGATCTACTGATTCTTTCTAGTTGTATATCAGTGCTGTCTCTTGTAACGACAGCTTCGGTCACATCGATGATATCTGTATCTAAACTGTAGCTTGATGTGCCTTGGGTGACAGTGAAGCTACGTTGCTCTACGGTCCATTGATTCAAACCACGATTAGCCCAGTCGGCCATCATAATGTTTAAAGATCTTCTAGCTGTATCTAAGTCGTAGCCTGTTCTGAGTTCTAGCCCACAACGTTCATACGCTTCTTCGATAAGCTCGTCTATTGTTAAGTCAAATCCTGTTGATCCTGAAGTAGCCATATTGTTTCCTTTCGTGGTGTAACCGGACAAGAACAGTTGCCCGGTTACTCAAACGATCACAAATACTCTCTTTTTAGAAATGTTTTGTCAAAACTAAAATGATTGAATAAGCGTCACCGTCCGAGTGTCCCACCGTTGTAAAGTCTATATCTCCTGTTTTACCTGATCCAGCGTTGTTAGAAATACCTGTGAATAAATCGTAGTATTCGTCACCTGTGCTGTCCGCTGGTAAAGGGATTGCTAATACGTTAGTTGACGCATCGAACTCGATGTCAACGCCCATACCTCTGCACGCCCAGTAGATTCTTGAGATAGTAACAGCTGTGCACGAGTTACCGTCACTGTCTGTTGCTAGTGCTGAAACATCTACTTTTTTAACAGAAGACTCTCCTGTTCCGTCAGACTCGTTTGTAAACTTCAAGATGGCGGTTCTGCCACCATCTTGAATAGTTTGACTTGTTACTGTATCAGCCATAATTTATCTCCTATTACGCGTCAGCAAATGGAGTAACTATAGTGCCTGAACCTAAGATGATTCCTTCTACTGCATATTTAGCAGAAGCGATAGCAGTTACCTTAACGATACTTCCTGCTAGTCCACCTTTTGTTGATCCGTTCATTGTAATTACGTCGTTACTAGCGCCTGATATAAAAGTTTTACCAGTAGCATCGTCTTTACCAGTGTAAAGCCCACCGACAAATTTATCTGTACCATCGGTTAAGATGTCCATGTCAGTAGCTGCTGTTTCTACTACAAAGAAGAAACTAGCTCCTAAATTATTTAATTGATTAGGATCGTCGTCTCTGCCCGGAGCAGTAGCAACAATACTAGGTAAAGTAAATTTACCGTCAGCGTCGTTAGTAGTTAAAATTTTCCCTGCGTGCGCAGCCACAGTTAAAGTTGTGTCTGCTGTTAAACTGACCACAGCCGCATTACCAGCAGAGATAAATCCTGCTAGCGATTTGACCGGTCCACTAAAAGTTGATTTTGCCATATTAAGTCTCCTTAATTACGTTTATCGTCTTGGCGAGTCTGCTAGGGCAGTCGATAAACCATTAATTTTATCCCTAGTTGATTACTAAGATTATATATGAAATTAAGGGAATACAAGAAAAAAGTTGCCGGGTTGAGTGAGAAACCCCCGGCAAAGGTTCCTTTAAAATTGAACTATTATGCTCCGGGAGAACCGAATACACATCTTGGATCCGAGAATCCAAAAGAGTATCTTTCTCTAGCCTTGTACCTAACGTTACCAGTATCGAAGTCTGCTTCCATTGAAGTTCTGATTGGTGACCTAGCGAACATTTTAAATCCGTTTGGTGCATCAGTCTTAATAAAGAAAGCATCAGTGTCTGTCAAATAGTGGTTAACCACATAACCTTCAGGCAGCATACCCATGTTTCTGATAGCGTTTACATCGTTATCAGAAGTAGCTGTTCTCAAAGTTGATTCAAGCAATCTGTCAGCTGTGAACTGTAGCTCTTTAGGAATAATTAACTTAGTTCCTTGTACTGCTACTTTTAGTCCACGTTCATCAATGAACGCCGCAATATCAATCAACGCTTGCTCAAGAGAAGTCTCGTTTAAGTCAGCAGCAGTAGAAAGCTCATTTCTGAAGTTACCGCCACCGATAGTAGGGTGGTCAGTAGCACAAAGCTCTTTACCGTCACCGCCAGCAAAACTGCTGTTGAACGCGTTGTTTAAAACTGAGGCTGCTTTAATTTGCTTGGTGTTTGACATACTTCTAGCTAAAGCTCTTGTGTATCTTGCAGACAATCTGTCGTACAAGTTATCTTCAATCGCTTCTTCAGTGATACTGAAAGCTAAGGCAACTGTCTCGTGAGTGTAACGAGCTGTGAATGATTCTTGCGCTGTGTCAAAAGCCACTCCTGCTCCCTCAGACTTAACAGGTGCTGCATCAAATCCGGAAAGCATTACCTCTTCTTCAAAGGCACGATCTGAAGTTTCTGTGTCGAAAATTTCGGCATGTTCATCTTCATATCTGTCGTACTCTAATCCAAAAAGTGCATTTAATCCGGGCTCTAGTTCTTTTACTAATTGTGCTCTAGATATTGCCATCTTATGTACCTGCTACGGGACCTCTGTACGCGTGCTCATTAATTTGAACAATCAAATTAGTGTGCGTTGTACCGAGTTCATCGTTATTTGGTCCTTGGTCTACACCAACTATTTTGAGCTGTAAGCCCTGAGTAGTTGCTATAGTCGAAACGTCAAGTTCTCTGGAGGAGATTCCAGTTGTAGTGCTTCCGCTTGTTCCAACAGTATCAGCGTTCTTCCCTACGTTTGCTTGAGCAGTGTTCGTTGCCGAATCACCTTGAATCAAGAACAAAGTGTTAGGGTCGTCGTAAATGTATACTTCAATGTCACCTGAGCTAGCAGTAGTGCTTGCTACATAGTGGTTTTTGTATACAGGTCCGTCTGAAGATTGGTAGAACACGCCATTAAATACACCAACGATGTTAGCGTCACTTACACCAGCTTGCTCAATGTAACCAGCGTTAAATTTAACGAGGTCACCTTGGAAGATAGTAGTGCCATAACCTGATGGATTAATTAAGTATTTATTAGCGGATGGGACAGCACTTGCTGGGTTAAGTCCTTTGTAAGGTCTTAAACCAAAAGCTGCATCTACATTAGCCATTAAACTTTTCCTTTTTACAAATTAAAATTAAGAAACAAATTTGATTACTCGCCTCTGTTTCCGCCAAATGTTACGCGACTTTGTCTATTTTTATTAATAGGCATGGCTGGATTCTCTTCTTTCATCAAATCGTTATCTACTGATAGCATTTGATCCCTAGTCTTTGCTTGGAAGTATTGACTTCTTTCATCTACAGTTTCCTGCGGAATCCTACAAAGCACTAGACCGCCAACACCAATTACACCTTCATACTTACCATCACCGATGGACGGATACTGAAAGTCAGGATATTCGTCAGCACGAACGGGCTCCCAGCCTTCTCTGAGTCTGGCGCTTGCGTTCTTGGTGTCGTCGTATCCTCTGACTTCAGTTCGTACCCATCTGTGTACGTAACCTGCTGGTGGCTCTGGTGCATCCAAAGCGGAAGGAGGGGCCCAAGGTCTTCTTTGAGAACTTCTTTCTCTTGACTGAGCCTCGCGTGGTTCACGAGTTGTGTCGTTTTGTTTTTTATCTGCCATTATGTTATCTCCACGTTATTTAACATACTTCGCGTATTCTTCAAGTGGCACACCCAATTTTTTAGCTATTGATACCTGTGAAGGTGTGAGTTTCACAGATTTGCTGCGTCCAGTTTTTGCACTGCGTTTAGCAGATGCAACCGCTTGAACGGGTCGGTTTCTAGCGGATGAGTCTTCATCAAACTTGTGAGGAAACTCATCTCTAATCCTTTTGTCCACTTCAGTATAATACTCATCACTACTCGGATCAAATCCTTCTTTAACTAGATCTTCGTGAATCGCAAAAGAAGTCATGGTCATGGCCCTGTCCTGCCCGAACCATTGGTTGTCTTCTGCCCACGATTCCGCCTTTGGATCAGGGTCTGGATACTGAGGTTGCTCGTATGTGGGGGTTTCAGTTGTAGGGGCTTGCTCTGCCTCAACGGGTTTTGCAGCTTCCCTTTCCTTGTTAGCGCGTTCTAGCCCGCTAGCGTCTGCCGCCAAAGCAGCTAGTCTTTGTTGCGCTTCTGTTTGTTTGTCTATGTCTCCGTCTTCGTTAGCTTTTCTTAAATCGGCTTTTGCCTTTTCGGTTTCTGCCGTTACCCTGTTGGCTTCGGCTAAAATGTAGTTTGAATCTAGTTCTTGTGTTTTTGTTTTTAAAGTATCGTTTTCTTGCTTTACATTGTTAGCAAACTCCGTTGCTGCTTGTTCTCTACGCTCTGCTTCTCTTAGTTTCGCTGTTAGTTTGTCGATTCGTTTTTGTACGCCTTTGCTGTATTCTTCTTGTTCTTGTTCGGCAGCTGATACTTCAGGTTGTGCAGTTTCTTCTTGCACTTCCTCAATTACGGCAGCTGATTCGTCAACAGGTTCTTCTGGTAATGCTACTTCTACTCCGTTGCCTTCTGTATCCATAGGCACCATTTCGTCTGCTTGACTTAGGTTTGAAAATTTATCATCTGGCATGGTCCTCTCCATGTTTAAAAGTTATGTATGATTGCTTCAGGATCAGTTACTGTTGCGATGATTTCGTCATCGTTCAGTATTTTGAATTCCCCACCATCGATGTCAATTCTAGAGCCTGCGTATCTCGCGTAGAGTACCCAGTCTCCTTCCTTACACCATGGACCTGTTTTAGAGAATCTCTCGCCGTCGTACGCGAGCGGACCTGTTTTTAAAACATAGCCCAACACCGTAGCGGCTTGTTGTCTTTCGAGTGCTTTGCTAACAAGGTGGATCCCACCGTCGCTAACTTTTTTGCCTTGGTACGGCAACACCATGATACGCCAGCCTGTTGGCGTTGGTAGTTGGTTCAAAGCACTATCTGTTATCTTTTCTGGATTTAGTGTTTGCGGATCGGTTTCTTTCTTTCCGCTTTCGTATATTTCTTCGAGCGGCAACTTGGCTTGTTTCTTCTCAGCCCATTGCTCTTCAAGTGTCGTCTTCGTCATCGAACGTCTCCATTTTCTTTAAAAGGTTTCTAACTTCTTCGCGTACGAAATTTAAAGCTTGCACTTGACCGACAAGATTTTGGTACTGTTCGTGTGATTCGATTGAACCTGACAGCATTATCTCTTTTATCTGCTCTTCCTTTGAAGAGATGGCGCGCTGAACCATTTGCGCGAAATTAAGTTCGTCTATTTTAGCCTCCGCTATTGCGCTCCCGATCAGCTTGTATCTTCATGGCAGCGATGTCTTCTTGCGATTTTATCTTTTCTTCGTCAATTTCTAAACGTTTTTCTGCTATTTCTTTATCGTCTTGGTTTTCTTGTGCTCTTATCTGTAGTTCTTGTGCTTTCAGTTCTGCTATAGGATCGGAGTCTACTTTAAGTATCTCGTCCAGTCTAGGCATTAACTGTTGCATAAGTTCTAATTCTGTTTGCGCTTTCATGTTTTCTAGCATCGGGTTTGGCATGGGCGGTTGTCCTTGGGCCATCGCCTGTTGATTCATCATCTCTTGTTGTTGCAACTGCATCGCTAGTTCTGGGTTCTGCTCCATCTGCATAGCCAGTTCTTGTTCGGCTTGCATTTGTGCCATGAGCGATACGTGTTGTAGCACATGACTAACCATCAACGATACGGTAGCCGGGTTGGCTTGCACGTATTTGTTTTCCAAGAAAGCTAAGTGCACTTCAATGTGCGTTGCGTGATCTTGTTCAGGAAAAGCGGTAGCTGGCATACCCATGAGCATACCGCTGTTCTCTATTGCCGGGTCCACAGGAACGGGTGGTGGTGGATCGGGTTGAAATAATGCTTCGACGTTTTCTGTACCGAGTGCTTGATACATTCTACGGTACGCTTCTTTGATGTTGTGTATCTGCGGGTTGCTTTGTACTAATTGCAGTTCTTGTTGTGCGAGCGAGATACGCTGCGACATAGAAAAGAAGTTTGGATCGCTGACAGGTATAACATCAACGCGTTCATCGAAATCAGTTTGCTTAATACTTTGATCGCCGCCGACGACCATGTACGGATACTCAGGGGGAAGAGTTTCCGCAAACAGTCGTGCTAGTATTTTAAATTCTGTTTTTTGTGCG
>VTLG01001383.1_pt1 | contig 12830 bp, 17 predicted proteins | sample 4694571 | NCBI WGS metagenome assembly VTLG01 (sample SAMN12604809, study PRJNA352737) | marine metagenome | biome: ENVO:00000447; feature: ENVO:00000209|ENVO:00000569|ENVO:01000036; material: ENVO:00002151; isolation source: viral sequences binned using virsorter ... | reverse complement strand
TTATTTGTTTTATATATGTCACAAGGATTACAACCAGAGGATGCATATGTTAAAGCATTTCCTACTAATAATAAACGTTATGCCAGAATGAAGGCTGTTAACTTAATTAAGACAGAAAGGGTTAAAACTGCTGTGAAAGAAGAATTAAAACCAATATTAGAAGAATTACAAATAGATGAACGGATGGTTCTTGATGGTATTAGAGTAGAAGCTCAAACTGCCGAGAAAGCAGATACTAGACTTAAAGCATTATTTAAATTATCTGATATATTAGATTTAGAAGACAAGAATGCTGCTAAGGTACAACAAGTAACTGGTATTGCATTTCAAGGTTTAACAGATGATATGATTGATGTCGCAAAAAGACCAGAAGAAATCGAATCCAAGTAATTGCTGGAATTGTGCGTTGCACAAAAAGGGTGGAGTAAATGCATTAGGAATATGCATGTGGTGGGATAAACCTAAAGAGATACCTTCAGAGGTAGTTGATATAGGTTGTAAATTTTGGAGAGATGATTTTACTCAAGAGGTAATAAATAAGTTCGATGGCGAATTAATAATAAGGAGGTAATCATGCCAAAGGTAGGTGGAAAGAAGTTCTCATATACAAAGAAAGGTAAAGCAGCAGCTAAAGCTTATGCTAAGAGAACTGGTAAGACAATAAGAAAAGCTAAACCTAAGAAAAGGTCTGGTAAGAAAAAATATTAATGGCTAATATAAATTTCCATAATGTTTCAAAAGAGGAGGAGGCACTTCAATTAGCCTCAAAGGATTTAATTGCATTTGGTAAGTTATTCCTGCAAGATGACTTCCTCAGGTCTGAAACGCCTCCTTTTCATTATGAAATTGCAGATGCAATTACAGATAAAGATAAAAGACAAGTAGCTATTATACTTCCCAGAGGTCATGGAAAAACTGTATTAACTAAGTGTGATATATTGCAATCTTTTTGCTTTACAAAGGAACCTTTATTCTATGGATGGGTATCTGCTACTGCTAAACTTGCAACAGGTAATATGGACTATGTAAAATATCATTTGGAATTTAACGAAAGAATTTTGTATTATTTTGGTAGTTTAAAAGGCCAAAAATGGACAGAAACAGATGTTGAGACTAGTAATGGCTGCAAACTAATTTCCAAATCTAATATTTCTGGTATTAGAGGAGGAGCTAAATTACATAAAAGATACGACCTTGTTATATTAGATGACTTTGAGGACGAGAATAATACCATTACCCCAGAAGCAAGAAGTAAGAACAGCAACCTTATTACAGCTGTTGTTTTCCCTGCTCTTGAGCCTGCTACTGGTAGGCTTAGGATTAATGGTACACCTGTGCATTATGACAGTTTCATCAATAATCTCATTGTTAACTACGAAAAATCAAAGAAACAAGGTGAAGAATTTTCTTGGGATGTAGTTCTTAAAAAAGCCATAGAGCCAGATGGTACCATGTTATGGAACAGTTGGTTTGGTAAAAAAGAAATGGAACGTAAAAAGAAATTCTATGCTGATTCAGGCCAGCCTTATAAATTCTATCAGGAATATATGATGGAAGTTCAAAGTGCTGATGATTCTATGTTTACTAGAGAACATATAAGGCACTGGGAAGGCAAGTTTAAATATGAAGAAGAATCAGATATTTGCTTTTTGAATATAGATGGGGAACTAAAACCCATTAATGTTTTTGCTGGAGTCGACCCAGCAACAGATAGTCAAAGAAGAGATGCAGACTATAGTGTTATATTAGTAATTGGGGTGGATTCTGATAATAACATTTATGTATTAGACTATCTTAGAAAAAGGGGAATACCTGTTTTAGGTATTCCTGGAGAAAGGAATAAAGGCATAGTAGATTATATGTTTGATTATTCCTCTTTATATCACCCCAGTTTATTTGTAGTAGAAGATACAACAATGTCTAAGCCTATATTTCAGGCTTTAAGAGCAGAGACTAGAAGAAGAAATGATTTCTCTGTTAGATTTAAAGAAGAAAAACCTGGTACAAGAATGAGTAAAAGAGATAGAATACAAGAAATATTAGCTCAAAGATTTGCGATAGGCCAGATACATTTAAAGAAAGAACAGTATGACCTAGAGCACGAGATAATAACATTTGGTCCTCGTATGGGACATGACGATACAATAGATGCTCTGGCTTACGCATGTAAATATGCTAATCCTCCTTTAGGTATACATGAGGAAACAAAGAAGAAAAGATTTTATAAGAAACGACCAACAGCTAAATCCTGGATAGTTGCATAATGGATTTGCTTACAATATTAGAGCAATATGGAATACCGATATGCGTAGCAATAGCATTTGGATTCTTTATCTGGAAACAGAATAAATATATACAAGATGACTTGTCGAAGGACATACATCAAAAATTTAATAGATTAGAAGGAATATTAGTTAAATTGATAGACCAACAAAAATTAATGCAGTTAGAACAAAAAGGTTTAGAAAATAGTTATAAGACTTTAGTAGAAGTTATAGCTAAATTAAGTGGTAATGGACTCAGAGAAAAGTTTTTAAGAATGCAGGAAAGAAATGAAAACAAGAAGTACTAAAGAGATTTTATCAGACCTTACTATGCATGTAACTAGAATCTCTGGAGATGTAGAACATATTAGAGATAAAGTTAATGATAATAATAATCAATTAATTAGATTGAATGGTAGAGTAAGGGAAAATGAAAAACAAATTTCCTGGATGAAAGGTATTGGTAGTACAATTACTTTTATCTTAGGAAGTGTATTAGCGTGGTTTAAAATTGGAGACAGTTAATGGCTAAAAGAAAAGATAAGGCGGCAGAAAAAGTAAAAAGAATTTTTGAATACTCTAAAACAGAGAGTAGAATACAATGGGAATATATTAATCAAAAGGGATTTGATTTTGCAAATGATAATCAATTATCTCATGAAGAAAAGGTATCTCTTGAAGAACAGGGTATGCCTACCTTTACTATTAATAGAATTATACCTGTAGTAGAAATGTTAAATTTTTATGCAACTGCAAAACAACCTAGATGGCAAGCAGTTGGAGCAGAAGGAAGTGATAGTGATGTTGCAACCGTATTTTCAGATATTGCTGGATATGTATGGAGTAATTCTAATGGAGATAGCTTATATTCAAATGCTGTTAATGATGCAGTTACTAAATCTGTTGGCTATCTTATGGTAACAGTAGACCACGATGCTGATAGAGGCATGGGAGAAGTCGTTATTAAGCAACCAGAACCATTTGATATATATGTAGATGAAAAATCAAGAGATATTTTATTTAGAGATGCTGCCTATATTCTTATCCGCAAAATACTTCCCAAAGGACACCTAGTTCAACAGTTCCCTGATAGCAAAAGAAAAATAATGGCAGCATCTTCTAATGATAATAATTATGATAACTATAGTGAAAAAGCTATAGATAGTGAGCAAAAAGATTTCCATTATAAAGATATGGGTTCTAATAACTCTATTTATAGTGAAGAAGAAAATCAACTTATAGATTTTAGTGAACTTTATGAAAAAGAGAAAGTTCCATTTGTTAATATGTTTTATAAAATACCACCAGATATGAAACTGGTTAAAGAGATAAAACAAAAAGCTGCTGAAGAAGTTAAAAAAATGGAAGCGGAAATGAAGGTGAAGCTTATGGAGCAACAGCAACAAATGCAGGCAGCTGTTCAAGAAGGTAAAATGTTACCTGAAAGATTTCAATTAGAAATGCAAAAAGCACAACAAATGATGCAAGACCAATTAAAATCATTTGGAATTGAAATAGAACATAAACTTCAAGAAGAAAATTCTAAAATAGATAATAAAACTGTTTCTAAAATTGAATATAAAGAATTATTAAAGAATGAAAGTTTTGCAAAAAGAATCGTAGAATCGATACCTTTCCATAAAACTGCTATAAAATTATCATGCGTTGTTGGAGACAAAACTTTATATACAAAATACTTACCAATTGAAGAGTATCCTATAGTACCATTCCATTATAAATGGACAGGAACACCATTTGCTATAAGTGCTGTTTCTCCTCTTATTGGTAAGCAAAGAGAAATGAATAAAGCACATCAACTAATGGTACATAATGCATCATTAGGTAGTAGCTTAAGATGGATGTATGAAGAAGGAAGTGTTGATACAGACTATTGGGAAAAGTATTCATCAGCTCCAGGAGCATTACTTCCCATGAGACAAGGATACAACCCTCCTACTCCTGTTCAACCCTTTCAGTTAAATAATGCATTTTTTAGTTTAACTCAAACAGGCAAACAGGATATGGAATATTTGGCTGGTATATTCTCATCTCAAATGGGAGATACAGGTGCTAGTAAAGATATGCCATATAAAGGTATGTTAGCTATGGATGAATATGGAACTCGTAGAGTAAAATATTGGTTAAAGCATTCATTAGAACCTGCATTAGCACAACTTGGAGAAGTTGTAAAACAATATACACAAGCAGTGTATACTGCACATAAAGTATTTAGAATAGTACAGCCTAATGCATTACAAGAAGAAAGGCAAGTAGAAATAAATGTACCATTGTATAATGATTTTGGAAAAGCAATAGGTAAATGGAGAGATTATAGTGCATCAAAATTTGATGTAAAAATAGTTTCAGGTTCTACATTGCCAGTTAATAGATGGGCTTATTTAGAAGAATTAAAACAACTCTTAAATCTAGGAGTAGTAGATGATATTGCAGTTCTTGCTGAAACTGATATTAGAAATAAAGAACAGATAGTTAAACGTAAAAGTTTATATTCTCAACTTAATTCTAGAATTAGTGATATGGAGAAACAGATACAAGATAAAGAAGGTACAATTGAAACTCTTGAAAGACAACTTGTTCAAGCTGGTATCAAGAATAAAATTATGCAAGGTAATGTTGAAGTATCTAAGAAAACACATGACGCTAAGTCTTCTATACATAAAGAAGAGCTTGAAACTAAAGCAATGCAAAAGCATCTTAGGAAAGTTATGCAAACTGAATCTAAGTCTGCAATTAAAGATATGAAAGAATAGTTTTGGGAAATAATTTGTTTTAATATATATTATAAACGTTAAATAAGGAGAAATTTATAATGGAAGAAAATACACAAGGTAACCCAAAAGCAGTTGAAGATACTGTGTTTGGCTCCGAAGGTGATAGCTTCTTTGAAAGTCTTGAAGCCGAAGTGAATGGCGGTATTCAAGAAGACAGCAAGCAGAATGTTCAAAATGAGGCAACTCCTGTACAACAGGACCCCAATAGAGTAGGACAACAAGCAGCACAGGTGTCACAACCCTCTGAAATAGAAACTCTAAAGAAGAGATATAGTGATTCCAGTCGTGAAGCACAGAAAATGAGAGCCCAACTCAATGAGTTGCAACCTTTTATGCCAGTGTTAGATGCGATGAAAAAAGATGGTAATCTAGTAGAACATGTTAGAGATTATTTTAAAGAAGGTGGGAGTGTTCCTAAAGATGTTAAATCTCAATTAAAGCTACCTGAAGACTTTGAATTTGACCCAGATGAAATGGTAAGTAATCCAGAATCAAATTCTAGAAAAGTCTTTGAACAAATGGTAGGTAATATAGTTAACAAACGTGCAGATGAAATTGTCGGAAATATGAAGCAAGAGGAAGCTCAAGCTCAATATAACGATAGTATTAATAAACAAGCAGTTGAATTTATTAAAAAGCATGGATTAACTAAAGAAGAGTTCAGGGCTTTTATGACTGAAGCTGCAGAGAAAGTAAATAATCAAGGAATGACTTTTGAAGATATGTATTTAATTATGAATCAAAATAAAGTTAATCAGAATGTAGCTAATGCTACTAAAAATGATATGCTCAACCAAATGAAAAATGTCCGAGACATACCTGCTAGTCAAAGTGGAGCCAATAGCAAGACCCCTTCAAACAATCCTAATGATGGAGTGTTTGATACGTTAATGGGGCTTGATGGCGAATTAGATGATATGTTCGGATAGAATTCTATTTGTTTGAAAATAGTCTCTATTCGAAATTAACATACTCTACTTGAAGGTACGTTCTGTACAGCTGATAGAGAGTTTAATTAGAAGGAGACGGTCAAATGGCAAAAGACTTTTTAAGCGTTATTACGCCTAATACAGACTTAACAGTTGCCGATTATGATGGTCGTGGTCCAGGTACTAGTACTAATCTAGCAACTGGCGATATCCGAAGAAAATATAACTTCGGAGACCGAGTATCAGAATTAGCGATTGCTCAAGACCCTTTTTTCCGATTTTTAAGTAAAGCGGCAAAAAAACCTACTGATGACCCTCAATTCAAATTCACCGAAAAAAGACCATCATTCCATAAGAGATATGCTTATGTAATGGGTTATGTTCAAAATGACGGTGCAGATGAATTTGCAGATTCTACAATCGAAGCTTATAACGATGGTGGAACAGGTTCTGACGTAGCAGTCGATGATACATTAAAATTGTACATGGCTGGAGATTATAAAACACAAGGTAATGTTCAAAATGTTTATGGAAATACATCAGATAAAGTTGATGTAGGTGCTTCAGGCACTACTCCAAACTTTTTCTTACCTAATCAGTTAATTAAAATACCTACAATGACAGATGCAGCAACTTCTGCAGATTCATGGGGTACAAGTTATATATTAGCTAGAATAACAGAAGTAGATAATACTTCCTATGCTAGTTCTGCTAAGAATAGTAAATATCCTGCAGTTGTAACTTGTAAAGTTGTTAAAGCACCAAGTTCATCTTATGTTGGATTTGCTGGTTATAATAATAACGACTTTAGCCCTGGTGGAACAGAAGGTGATGAAGTAGTAGCAGATGTTTCAATAGCTAGTACTTTAGAAAAAGCTAGAACATACGTTGTAGGAACTGCTCATCAAGAAGGTTCTGGATATCCTGAAACATGGGTAGACCAACCATACCAAAGCAATCATGGTGTGACTCAAATATGGAAAACATCAATGGCTATGACTAACACAGCTAGAGCAACTTCATTAAAATATGAAAATAGTGAATGGGCTAGAGTTTGGAAAGAAAAGCTAATTGAGCATAAATGGGACATGGAAACATCATTGCTCTTTGGTTCACAATATGAAGATAGTACTAATGGTGTTAATTACACTCAAGGTGCTGTAGATTATATTAGCAATTATGGTAATTCATTTAGTTTAGATATTAATACTAAGACTTCTGATGATTTCTTAGATGATATGTCTAACTATGTTGACCCTAGATATAATCAAAGTACTGGTACTGTATTCTTCTGTAATACAGCAGTTTATAATTGGCTACATAAATTAGGTGGATACTTCAAAAACAATCTTGAAGTTTCTCCAAACTTTAGAGCTGATTTAGCTATGACTGGTAAAAAGAAAGTGTTTGGTGTAGACATTAACACATTTACAACACCTTATGGTGACATAAATGTTGCGAGAAATATACACTTAGATGGAACTAATGTTAAAATGCTTGGTATCAATATGAAAAACTGTGCATGGAGACCATTAGTTGGTAATGGTATTAACAGAGATACTTCAGTCTACGTAGGAGTTCAAACTTTAGAGAACTCAGGAGTCGACCGTAGAGTAGATTTAATTCTAACTGAAGGTGGCATGGAATGGTCAATGGCTGAATCACATGCTATTTGGACATAAGGAGATATATTATGGCAAATCCAATGTATGGACAAAATAAAGCTGATGGACTTCTTGATGGTGTTAGAGGTAATCAAGCGATTATTGAAAAAACTGTAGTTAAGTCTTCAAAGGCTATTACTATTACTGCTGCGGCTAATTCAGATGGTACTGTTGCTCAACCTGCAGGAACTACTTTGATGAGTGTTATACTTTCTCCTCAAAGTGTAATAACTACTGCTGGTAATAGTGGTGATGACCTGGATTTTAGTATGGGTACTGCTGCTGGTGGTGCTCAAATCCTTGCTGCTAAAGCAATACTTGATGATGGTGGCGCTGCTGTTTCAATGGCAGCTGGTGCGTCTTATGAGGTAATTTCAGGCGGTGTAGGTCAAGCTGCTAATGCCTTTGCAGGCCTTGGTACAGCAACTTCTGAAGCAAGTCCTGTAGTAGGAGCATTATATAGTGCTGCTGCAAGAGACGTACACTTCAGGTTTACACCTTTAGCTAATAATTTAGCAGCTACTGGTACAGTTGACGTAATATGCACTTTTGTTAAAATAAACTCTTAAGGAGGTAGATAATGGCAACTTTAGATAGACAAACATACAAATCAAGCTGGAATCCAAATACAGCTGAAATGGTTATTAAAATAACAGATGGTGATGGACAAGCTGCTGCAGGTGTATATACTGCATCAGTTACTATACCAGCTGGTTCATATGTTAATGACGTTCAAGTTCATGGTGTAACATTATGGGATTCAGCTTCTTCATGTTCTATGATTGTAGGTGACGAAGATGATGATAATGGCTTTTATGAAGCTACTAATCTTAAATCTGGTGGTGCTTTAGCCGCAGGAGAAGTCTTCGCATTTAATCATGATGGTGGAGAAAAAGGTGCCTATGTAACTGATGATGATGGTGCATTAGGAGGTTATTCAGCATCTGCTAGGACGATAACTGCAAAGATAACGTCTGGTGGAGCTGGAACAACTGGAGAAACAAGATTCCTTGTTATCTGGTCAAAACCAACTGATACAGTATCTTCTAGTTACGTAGCTTCTTAGTAGTTAGCAAATAAAAATAACGAGTCTGCTCTCCTATTGGTTGTTTCTCCAAAAGGGGAGTAGGCTCTTAAATAAGGAGATTTAAATAATATGGCAACGTTAACAACAACAGTAACAGAATCGTTAACATTAAATGGCTCACAGCAAGGTGGAACCGTAACAAAATCAATTACAGGTATTAATAATGTATTTAAAAGAATTGTAACAGTTGCAGCAAATAATGATACTACCATTGCATCTTTTCATTCTGACCAACATGATGATGATGGTACTATAGATGTAGAACAAGTTAAATATATGAGAATAACTAATTTAGATGGAAGTAATTCTGTTAATTTATCTTTTCAAATAGATGCAGGAGAAGATGATAGTGCTGCAGATGAATCTGCTACTTTATTATTAGAGGCAGGAATGACTTTCTCAATGGGGGGAGTTGATGATGCTTTCGCAACAAAAGATGATGGAGCTGCTATTGAACTAACAATGCATCCTTTAGAAAGTGTATTAGTAGATTCAGGTGCAAATGCTGTTCAATTAGAAATATTAATAGCTACTACATAATGGCAACATTTGAACAACATATAGAGTCATTAACTAGTATAGATATAACTACAACTAGCGTTCCAACTATTGACGAACTTACTCAGTTTCTTCAAGAAGGTATAGTGGACTGTGTTAATAAAATGGTTAAAATAAATCCTTCAGAAGCATTTAAATTTGCAGCAGAAAGTGAAGCTGCAGATGATAGTGGTATTACAGTTACAGGTCAAATATTATCTGTAGTAAGAGAACACGACAGTACTAGTATATTAAGAGCATGTACTCCTATTTCAGCTGAAGTGAGATATGAGTCTACAGATGTAGAAAGTCTTCATTATCGCTCTAAATATAATCCAGGTTATTATGTTTTAAATGGAAAGATTCATGTCAGACCTGCCGCTGCAGGTAGTGATAATGATATGAAAGTTAGTCAAATCGCTTATGATACAGGTGATTCTGGTTTATCTGCATTAGATAATTATAATCAAGGTGCAGTATCTAATTTCCCAACTGAATATGAAAGTTTAATAGCGATATATGGAGCAGCAAAAACATGTCATGTAGCAGCTCAAGATATACAAAACAATATGCCTGATAAACCGACACCTCCTGAAAGACCTATTTTTACAAGTGTCGAAGCAAATGAAGCAGATTTACCTATAGTATCAACCCCTACAATTGATATATCAAGAACTATTGATAAGGTTAATACTAAAATAAATGCAGACGACTTAGAAGCTGCAGATAAAGTTTTAAATATATTAGATAAAGAGATGGAGCAATTTTCTAAAAAGCTTGAAATAGAAAAAGCTTATAATGAAAGAAGCGACAGTGTTTTTAAAGCTGATGTAGAAAGATTATTAAAAGATGCAGATAGAACATTACAATCTGAAGTAGCAGAATTTAAACACGCTGTAGAAAAATATACACAAGATGTAGCATTTTATAATGCTGAATTATCTGAAAAATTAACAAAGTATAAATGGTATATGGAACAATATATGGCTTATACTCAACAATATAATGCAGCTATAAGCTCAACAGCTAATCCTGCAATGAAGCAACAACCTAAAGAACAAAAAAAACAACGTAGAAGAAAAGGAGATAGATAATGGCTTTAAATAAAGGTATAGGTAATATTTCATGTAGTATATTGCCAAATAGTGTAAGGGCTAGGCTTTCTGGTAATTTATCTTATACTCCTGTAACTCCAATATCTAGTACAGCTGGTTCAGAAGGATGGGTATATGTAGAGACTCCAGCTACTAGTTCTAGCACAAATCTTATAACTACTAGTCATGATTATTTTGGAACATCTATTGCAGTAGCTAATGATGATTTAGTTAGATGGATATGTGTAGAACATACAGGAACAACAGATGGTTTTACTAAAACAACAGAAGGTATTGTTATAGGTCTTAACGTAGCGGCAGCTTTTGATACTCCTGGTATGATATTTTTAGCACCTGGAGAAATAATTTCTTTAAAGGTTCCATTAACAGAAGTCCATGAAATATTTTTTAGAACATGTAATAGTGGTGATGTTCCTGTAGCAAACGGAACTGGAAATGTACAATTAAGGATAGCTGCTATATGTCGTAATGTAGCATAGAAAGGTATTTATGAAAGTTAAAGAATTAATGGAAAGAATAGGTATAAATAATACTGGTAAAGCTGTTGCCTATATTAAAGATGGCTTAGAAGAAATTGAAATGCTTACTGAAACTCATACAAGAGTAGAAAGATTTGATATAAGTGAAAACCAAAGATTCTATACACTTCCAAATGAAATGGTTAAAATGATAGATATAAGAGTAAAAAATCATTTAAACTCAAAAGGAGAGTATAGGACTATACCTAGAACTATACATAAACCTATAATTAAAGATGAGGATGGCGTATAATGGCTGATTCAACAAAAGAGTATGCATGGTATATAGAAGGTAATGAAATTGCTATTATTGAAAAAGATGTTAATTTTGACAATAATGTAGACAATAAAGAGTTTGGTCCTGGAACTAGTAGACAATTATGGAAATCTCCACAAAGCGATGTTGCTGATGGATTAGAAATTAAATATGTATATTCCCCTAATCATAGAATTAATACTCCTACATACGATGCGACAATTAACGGATATGCTGGAGGAGCAAATAATAAACTTCGTGTAGGAGATTACACATCATCTTATACAAATTTTGTTACTGCTTATAGCCTTGCTGTTGGAGATTATTTTGTACTAAAAAAAGCTGGACAGTTTAATGGTTTACATAAGATAACTGCATTCGAAAGTCTTACTGGTACAAATAATCTTATAGTTACAGATACAGACTACTCACATCTTAGCACTCCTTCATCTTTTGAAGAAACTGTTATGATGTATTATAATGTATCGGCATTAGAAGATGAATCATTTGAACTTGATTTACCAATATATTTACAAAAAGCTTTAGTTTATTATGTAAAAGGTAAGTTAGCAGAAGATGCTGGTAATTTAGAATTAAGGCAGTATGCTATGAGAGAATTTAAAAAAATGATAGAGAAACACGAGAGCTCAAGAATTAGTGGGCCTAGGATAGTATTCCCAGGTGCACATGGAATAAGATAATAATAACTTAATAGCCCATTCACGCACAGCCAGTGCTTAGGGCAGGAGGATAAAATGGCAAGTGGATTACAAAAAATGACTGTACAGGAAGCACAAAATGCAGGACTAGGTCAAGCAGGTGCTATATTTGTTACAGGTACAAGTGCAGTTTCATGTAAAAATGGAGTATTTGTAGCTATAACATTTTTAGAAGATACTGTATTTACAGGGAGTGGTTTAAAAGCAGAGTCTAAAGAAATGTGGCCTGATGATACAGGAACTGGAACAGATATATCAACGAATAATGGTGCTCCTATTGATAGTGAGACTTTTCCTAAAGGTGTAACAATTTATGGAAGATGGACATCATTTACATTGACATCAGGTAAAGTAATAGCTTATAGAGGTTAATACAATGCCTCTTACATTAGCAAATAATTTAACCAGTTATAAGAACATTACACGTTTACAATTAATTACGGATGAACCTTTTTATTTAGCAGGTGGTCTTGGCGTATGGGATGATAATAAATCAGATATGAATGTAAGTTATGTTAGTACAGGAGATACATATCTTGTTCTTCAATCAACTGATAGCGATGCATATGCAGGTGTAGAATATCCATGCACTCCACATTCAACTTATACATTTACAGGAGTACTACTTACAACAATTGGAGGTAGTGGAGGAGGAAAGGTGAAATTCGGTACATCTGCAGGAAGTAATGCTATGGATGAAGGAACAGTTGGAAGGTCTGGAAGTGAAATAACAGTTACAAAAGATTTTAATGTAGGAAATAGAACTACTTTTTGGCTTTCTTTTTATATAACTAATACAGGTGTATATCAATATTGGGATAGTATTAAAATAGAGGAATCAGGATAGATGGCTAGAAAGCATGGTGGTATAAGAGAGTATGGTGGTGAAGAATCTGGTAATGTTGCTTTAGGGCAATTAGGATTTAAAGAATTAACTACAGCAGGTAAT
>VTLG01014274.1_pt1 | contig 12831 bp, 20 predicted proteins | sample 4694571 | NCBI WGS metagenome assembly VTLG01 (sample SAMN12604809, study PRJNA352737) | marine metagenome | biome: ENVO:00000447; feature: ENVO:00000209|ENVO:00000569|ENVO:01000036; material: ENVO:00002151; isolation source: viral sequences binned using virsorter ... | reverse complement strand
TCAGAAAAATCAACGAAGCAGAACTAACAATATTCCTACGTAATGGTTCAAGGATATGTTTGCGAGGTGCTGACAATCCCCAAAGTTTAAGAGGTGTTGGATTGGATTATTTGGTAATTGACGAAGCCGCTGACATAGACGAGTATGCCTGGAATGAAGTATTGCGTCCAACACTATCAGACACGGGGGGACACGTTTTCTTCACCGGAACACCACGTGGATTGAATTGGTTCCACGACCTATATCAACAGGGACAGAAGACCACGGATGACAGTTGGCAGAGTTGGCAATTCACAACAATAGATGGTGGATGGGTGCCTGACGCTGAGATAGAACAAGCAAAGAAAGATTTAGATGCCAAAACATTTAGGCAAGAGTATGAAGCGACATTTGAGACATACTCAGGAATAATCTATTATGGATTTGACATCAAGCATAATGTTAAGAACATAGAACTACCAGATGACATCACGGCACTACACATTGGCATTGACTTCAACTTGAATCCAATGTCCGCTTCTGTGTCCTACATCAGGAATGATATCGTTTATGTTTTTGATGAAATACAGATATGGAGTTCAAACACAGATGAACTTGCTGAAGAGATCCATAGAAGGTATCCTGGTAAAAAAATATTTGCATATCCCGATCCTGCCGCACGACAGAGACGAACCAGTTCCGCAAGAAGGACAGATGCTTCCATACTCCAGAACGCAGGCTTCATTGTCAAGATGCCAAGCAGGCATATGAGTATCAGAGACAGGATCAATTGTGTCAATAGTAAGTTGTGTAATGCCTTGGGCATTAGAGGGGTTATAATAGACCCTAAAGCAAAGAACTCAATAAATAGTTTAATAAGACACACATACAAAGCAGGAACTAACTTGCCGACAAAGGATGAAGGATGGGATCATTTAAACGACAGTTTAGGATATTTGATAAGTTTTCTTTATCCAATAGTCAAGAACAGAGAACAAGTAGAACCACAAAGATTCAATTTTCAAACAGGAGTGATGAATGGCAGATTATAGTTTAACCAACACAATGACAAACTACGGGACTCCAAACTTTGATGGTATTCCATTACACGATGAGTATGTGAATTACATCAACAGATGGAACTTCTTAGAAAGATCATACAGCGGTGGTGCCCAATACAGAATGGGAAATTATCTAACCAAGTATGTAATGGAGAATTCATCTGAATATGTTGGTAGGATAGCACAGACACCTTTAGATAATCATTGCAAGTCTATAATACACATCTATAATAGTTTCCTATTTAGAAATGATCCTAAGAGAATGTTTGGCAATATGGACGGTATGCCTGAGATAGAAGCATTCCTTAAAGACGCTGACTTGGAAGGCAGAGACTTCAATCAGTTTATGAGAGACGTCAATATTCAGTCAAGCATCTACGGACACTCACTAATTTTAGTAGATAAGCCTAACACACAGGCAGGCACAAGGGCAGAAGAATTACAACAAGGTCTAAGACCTTACGTTTCAATTTACACTCCACCAAACATATTAGACTGGGAGTTTGAAAGACTTCCTAATGGATTATACGAATTAAGTTTTGTTAGATTGTTCGAACAAGAACAGAGAGCATATCAACAAACAACAAAATACTATCTGAGAACATTCACAAAAGATAGAGTGTTTGTTGAAGAATACAATCCTGACAAGAAAGAAAAATTAAGATTAATGGAAGAAATGCCTAATCCTTTGGGCAAAGTTCCAGCGGTATTCGTGTATGCTGGCAGATCACCAACAAGAGGTATTGGTGTGTCGGACATAAATGATATTGCTGATATGCAGAATGCAATTTACAATGAACTATCTGAGATAGAGCAAACAATTAGAATATCAGGACATCCTACACTTGTAAAAACTATTGACACAGAAGCAGGTGCTGGAGCAGGTTCGATCATAACAATGCCTAATGAACTTGATCCTGGACTTAGACCACAACTACTACAACCAAGTGGTCAATCAATTGATATGATACTTTCATCTATTGAAAACAAAGTGAAAGCAATTGATAGAATGGGCCATCTAGGTTCGGTTAGAGCCATCGAACAACGTAGTATGTCAGGTATCGCTTTACAAACAGAGATGCTTCAATTAGATACAAAATTAATTGACAAGGCAAAGAACTTACAACTTGCTGAAGAACAGATCTTTAGATTGTTTGGGCAATTCCAAAACATCAATTGGGATGGAGAAGTAAAATATCCAACTATATTCAATATCAGAGACAGAAGTTATGAAATGGATATATTGAAGAAAGCGGCAGACACAAAACCAGCGGATCCTGCCATCAAACAAATTATTGATGAAAAAATTGTTGATATAGTAGAGACGGATGATGATCTTAGACAAGAACTTATTGACAAATTAAATCAACCAGCACCACAAACAGAAATGCAACATCCACCAATGACTTCACCAGATGCAATGATTAAACATATGAGAGAAATGGTTTCACAAGGTTATACGGATGAACAGATTATGGAGTTACATCCAGAAATAAAAACATTCTTTGAAGGAGGTGCCAATGGCCAGAACACGGAGAGTCCCGAAGGACAAGAGAACGGGAATACCTAAGAAGTATCTTTCAGGTATAAAAGGTTCCAAGCGAACACAACTATCAGCACTGATAAAAAGGATTGGCAGACTTGCGAGGGCAGGCAAGCGAATACCACAATCATTAATTGACAGGAGGGTTAGACTTGGCAAAAAGAAAAAGTAGAGCAAAACCTTTGAGTGCCGCTGTAAGAAAGACACTACAAGGCAAAGCGAACAAATCAAGATTCACATTTTCAACACTTAGAAAAGTTTATAGGAGAGGACAAGGTGCTTTCCTTACAGCAGGATCAAGACCAGGAGTTGGTATGAACCAATGGGCAATGGGCAGGGTCAATAGTTTCCTACGTGGATCAAGAAAACACGACCTTGACCTAAGGAGAAGAAAGTAGTGGCCAAGTATCAAGGTAGGACAGTGAAATTAAACAAACCATTTAGGACTCCCGGTGCATCTAAGAAGAGTGCCGTGTATGTCCGTAATCAAAGAACAGGCAGGGTGCAAATTGTGAGATTTGGACAACCAGGAATGAGCATAAAGAAAAACAATCCTGTGAGAAGAAGAAGTTTCATTGCAAGATTCACACCTATACTGAGAGCAGTAAGGGGACAGAAGAGTCTATCACCTGCGTATTGGAGTCTAAGAGCGTGGAGGTAGATAGCAGTGGCAGGCATAAAGACAAGGAAAGGCACACAGGTCCATCATTCCAAATTCTATCTAAATGGACAAGAATGGAAACCTTGCAAGGTTATCGCACCCAAAAGGTTTGGCAACGGACATAAAACTTTTATGGCGGCACAATCAGTCCAAACAGGAGACCTTTACAAAAATTCACACGGCAGGGTGGCACCGTGGCATTCGATACCTTTCACTTGTATCAAACCAGAAGGACTTGAATAATGGGCATAGCAAAGATTTACAGAACACCAGTTGAATCAGCAAGACACGAGCAACTTAAAGTCCAATGTATGGAATACTTTTCAGCAATGGAGAAACTTATGGACAAACCCAGCAGACGTTATGCTGAGAAGGCTCGTAAGGCACTGATCAACATTAAAAAGACAGCACACTATCGTGGAATGGAATTGTTGGAGTTGTATGCTCCATCAAAAAACGAAGGAAAGAAACCCATAAATGGCCAGTCTTAACACAACGACAGGCAAGGCAGTTATGGGTCCTTCAATGAGGAGGACATCAATGATGCACAAAGGCAAAAAGCATAAAAAAGGTTCTAAGTCAAAAAAATCAGGCGGTAGAAGAAAACCAAGTGGCCGTAGGAAGTAAAGACATTGAGAACTGGATCGGACAGGTTGTTGCTAAAACTCATAAAGAGAGTGGAAAAGCAATCTGTCCGTATGCAAAAAAGACTTTACAAGATAGAAAAATCCAGATCGCAGTGGCAAAGAAGGATGTGTTGGCTCAGATTGACCATTGTTGCTCTTTGTTTAATATCTTTCATTTGGATATTGTGGTCCTATATTTCACTTACAAGATAAGCGAGAAAAAATTAGCATCAGTCTGCAGAAAAGCATTTAAAAAAAATCCTGAATATGCTATGCTGTATGATCATCCTGCCAACAAAGGCAAACACAAAGGAGTCAGTTTCAGTTATGGTAAAGCACCATTGCTAATGATACAAAACTTGAACAAATTAAAAAATGCACAACAACAACTTAGAAAATCTAATTATTATGATGCTTGGGGTCTTGACCCTAATGATAGTATGTTCTACTAATCTTTAATAAATAAGTTTATTCAACGTTATCCAGCGTTGCAAACAAATGGAGGAACACACACAATGAGTGAAACTAAAGAAACATTGGAAGTCAATAAGGAACAGACTACTGCACCAGTTCAAGAAGACTTAAAAAATAATCCAACGCAGGGAACTGATAATCAACCAGTATATACCAAAGAGCAGTTTGACAACGCAATGAAGAGTGCCAGAAAGCACGGTGAAGAGCGTGTAGCCAAACAATTCGATGGTGTTGATGTTAATCACTACCGAACTTTGATGCAACAAGAAGAAGACAGAAAACTTGAAGAGCAGAAAAGAAAGGGAGAGTTTGAAGAGATATTGAAGACACAGGCTGAAAAGTCTAATCAGAAAATATCGGCTTTGACTGACGAATTGACAAAGATCAAAGTGGATGGTGCTTTGCTAAATGCGGCAAGCAAATACAAAGCAGTGAATCCAGAACAGGTTGTTCAACTTGTTAGAAATCAAGTCAAGATGTCAGAGACTGGTCAAGTAGAGATTGTAGATCCTAAAACAGGAAACACAAGATATACTGAAACAGGAACTCCGTTGGATACCGAGAATGCAGTTAAGATGTGGTTACAAGAAAATCCACATTTTGTTCAGGCGGGACCAGCCGGTTCAGGAAGCCAATCAAATCAATCCCCAGAGGGCGTGAAAACAGATGTTGATATAAACAAGTTGGATCTTAAAGATCCTAAACAACGTGAGTTATACGCTCAAATGCGGAAAAAGATTTATCCTAACGTATTGTAAGCACCATAACTCCTAAACAACAAAGGAGATTAGCACAATGGCTAATACTAACGTAAGCGACAGTCAATTATTGACGAATATGTTGCAAGAGGCTGTATTCACACAATCTGAAAAAATGATTGCGGATAAAGTCTTCACAACATACGATATGACAGGGACTCCAGGCTTAACAGCACAGATTCCTGTATATCCTGAAATCGCGGCTCAAGAACAAAACCAAACAACTGAAGTTTCAGACACTAACTTCACAGTTGCACAGGTTGATGTTACTGCGGCTGAGGTTCAAGCAAGAATAGATGTATCTGACTTATTAGCAGAATCTACAGTAAGAAATATGGGTTCTGATGTAGGACAGATGATCGGTTCAGCAATTGGTGAGAAAGTGGATTCAAACGCATTCGCTCTTTTCACTGAGGCAAACATAGCAAGTGACGTAGGTGACAATGGAACATCAATCACTCCAGGTGTTATCCTTCAGGCTGTGTATAAACTACGAGAACAAAACGCACCAACTGATGGTGAAGGTGACTACCATTGCGTGATCCACCCGGGTCAAGCATATGGCGTTGCGAATGCTTTAGCAGGAGCAGGTTACGGCACATCAGCAAACGCAATATCTAATGTAGGTAACACGATCTTATCGTCATCTGCATTCGTTGGAAAATTATTCAACGTGAAGATCTTTTCTTCAACAGGTATCGCGGCTGACTCAGTATCTACTGATGCACAAGGTTGCGTATTTTCTCCACAAGCATTTGCACACGTGATCAAAAGACCATTAAGAATTGAATCACAAAGAGATGCTTCAATGAGACATACAGAATACGTTGGCTCAACAGCAGTTAAAACGGCTTTAGTAAAAGCCGCTTATGCAGTTAGAGTTAAAGGTTCTAAAGCAATAGCATAAGGAGAATATCCTTGCTTATTAGGGTGGGCCTAATATTAACACTTAGGCCCATCCTTTTTTTACGACCCGATAAATAACAATGTAGTTTGGTAGGACCAGACACATAACATAATTTTAAGGAAGGACCTTATGAGCACTTTCGCTAACGACACAAACATCTTAGAATACGAACCAGACATCCAAAAATACGGTATTGCAGAATTCGATGCACTTCACGAAAAGTCATATGATGACATCATCAGATTGCTTAACATCAAATGGTGGCCAAAGGCTGACTATGGTAGATATGATATCACAATAGTTGGAACAAGCAGTGAAAAATTAAGTCCATCAAGACTTAGAACAGCACAATTCACGAGAGCGGCTGTCTATCACGTTTTAGGATATTACATTTACCCACGTCTATCCACGTTTGATCCAGATGGTGACCTTTTCAGAGAAAAAATGACTTATTACAAAAGAGCATTCGAAGAAGAATTTGATTTAATTTTAAGAGAAGGGGTTTCCTACGACAGCGATTCAAGTGGAGATTATTCAGACTCAGAAGAAAGATCCTTCCATCATAATAGATTGGTAAGGTAATGTCCGCAAGAGAAAATATAGCAATCAACATAGAAAAACAATTACAGAATATGACGGATCCTGCACCGGGGTCAGTGAGCAGGGTATTCTTTGATGTCCAAAAACTTGCAATAACACAGTTTCCTGCTGTGCTAATAACATCGGCAGATGAAACAAGAGAGGATCTGGCAACGGATCTAAGGAGAGGTATCATTAGATACAACTTAAGGTGTTATGTGAGGGGCACTCAGATCGATACGTTAAGGAATGAAATAGTTGAACGTATCGAGGAGACCTTGGAACTTTCAAGAGACAGAGATATAACACTCGCGGCAACAAACATACACAATGTCACAACAAAGGTAGCGGGTGTTGAAGTGGTTGAAAGAGAATTGCCATTAGGCGAAGTCATAGTCAATGTTGATGTGACATATCATTACAAAAAAGGAGTCTTATAATGTCTGTAAAAATGTATAAAGAACAGAATTCAAAACGTGTGCGTGGATTAAATGTCCAATCACATTTGGATACAGGTTGGACCTTAGAACCTGTTAAACAAACCAAACTCAAACCGAGAAAGAGAATCCTGCCCAAGTTGAAACTTGAGATAGGTGAGGTTGAGGTTAAATCAAAAATTGATCTTTCAGGTCCAAAAGATCTAACAACAGAGGAGTAATACAATGGCAGTTAATACAGGTGTATATACTGGTGAGTCAGGTGTCATCAAGTTCGTTGGTGATGACTCTACAGTGGCGGCTGTTGCTTCAATTAGATCTTTCACAATTGACAGAGAGGTCCAAAGTATCGAAACAACAGTTATGGGTGAATCATCAAGAACTTATCAAGCAGGCTTGTCACAGTTTTCAGGATCTATAGATGCATATCTAAGAGATGATGATCCTGGGCAAGGTAACTTTTTAAGTTATGTTGAGAACCCAGATTCAGTTGCAAAAATTGAATTGTTTCCATCAGGTGAAACTACAGGTATCAAGTTGGCAGGTAACGTAATCGTTACTGGTCACTCAATTACCAGTAATTTTGACGGAGCGGTGGAACTTTCTATTTCCGTGCAGGGATCAGGGGCACTGACAAGAACAGCGATATAATGATAAACGTTCGTTTCACTCCTGGATTGCGTGTCACTTTTGGAAAGGTGCGTAAAGGTGTTGATCAAGAATTGAAAGCATTCGGAAGCGACTTGCTTGACAACTTGAGAAAACTTACACCTGTCAATGGTGGTAGAGCAAGAAGGGGGTGGAGCAAACGTGAAACAACTAACAAAGTTGCATTACAGAACAGGGTGCCATATATCGAAAGGCTTGAGGACAATTACAGTAAGCAGACCAAAGGCAGAGGTATATTGAAACCCGCAATTAGAATAACAAAAAACAATAGACAAAGGAGAAGAGTAAGATGAGTAAGACATTAGAGAAGATAGCAAAACACTATCAATCTGCAATTTCTGGAGACCTGTTTAAGATAAAGGTTCCGGAGTGGGATATGGATATCTATTGCAAAAAAACTTATTCATTCAAAGATGAATCAAAAGTCATTGAAATGCAAGGACAAGGCAAGACAGTGGAAGCATTGATAGAATCTTTGATTGTAAAGGCATTGGATAAAGATGGTAAAAGAATCTTTATGGATGCTGACAGAATCAATCTTATGAATGAGGCTGATCCGGCAGTGATAGTAAGAGTCGCTGGGCAGATCAACAATATGAGCCTTAGACAACCGATTGGTGACGTCGTAAAGGAATAGAATCCAACCCGGAGTTAGGGTTCATAATGATGCTGGCTGACAGGTTAAAGATGCCTGTCAAAGACGTTATTGAACTTTCCGTGTTGGAGATGGATCTTTGGTCCGCATATATTAAAAAAGAACAAGACATAGCCAGCAAACAAATGAGGAGACAAAGAGCGAGTGGCTACAAAGCAAAGAATAGACCTTGATGTAGTTGTTAAGAATAGCCAAAGGATCGATGCATTAGAACGATCTTTAGGCAGAACATCTAATAGTGCATTAAGTTTAGGCAAAGCGGCCAAGATAGCGGCAGGTGCCATAGCGGCGATTGGAGTAGGTGCCGCTCTAAGGAGCCTTGTTAGAGTTGGATCACAGGTCGAGTCACTTGGACTACGTTTCAAATTCTTATTTGGATCAGCGGAAGAGGGTGCGAAAGCATTTGACACACTTACTGAATTCGCAGGCAGAGTTCCTTTCAGTCTTGAAGAGATTTCTGCCGCTTCAGGTAACCTTGCTGTTGTTGCCGATGATGCCGCAGAATTAAATGACATCTTAGAAATCACAGGTAACGTTGCGGCAGTATCTGGATTGGATTTCAGAACTGCTGGTGAGCAGATACAGAGAGCATTCGCAGGTGGTATTGCTTCAGCAGATATCTTTAGAGAAAGAGGTGTTAGAAGTTTATTAGGATTCAAGGAAGGTGCCACTGTCACAGCAGAAGAAACAAGGGCGGCATTCTTTAGAGTTTTTGGAAAAGGTGGCCAGTTTGGTGCGGCAACAGATGAATTTGCAAACACATTGGAAGGAACAATTTCAATGTTACAAGATAAGTTGTTCAAGTTCCAAGATGTTGCTTCGAGAGAATTTTTTGATGAATTAAAAGATCAATTAGGTGACCTAAATCAATTCTTTGAAGACAACCAAGAAACAATTGATAGGTTCGCAACTGAGGTTGGAAAAAACTTAGGTAAGGCAGTAATAGGCACAGGTAAAGCAGTCATCTTCTTGAAAGACAACTTAGATGCTGTCAAGATTGCCCTTGTTGCCATATTAACGTTAAAACTTGTCTTTGCTTTCAATTCAATAGCACAAGCGGTTGGCATAGCCACAGGAGCATTCAGAGCCTTACTTCCTATTCTAATCACAACAGGTAAAGTGGCAAGAAGACATCCTTTGATTCTGGCAGGAACACTTGCCGCAATCTATCTTTTAGGAGATTCTATTGATGAACTTTCAGAAAAATTATTTGGCAATGCAGATGCATTAGATGACGCAGGCAAAAACCTAAATGATTACAACAGTGACATAGATGAAAATACAAGATTACAGAATTTAAACAACCATATTATATCAGGCACTATCGCGTTGTATGATGATTATACAACTGAGGCAATTAAAAATGCAAATGCAATCAAATACCAAAATGAACAAATTGAAAAGACAGGAATCAGTTTAGAAAAATTAAAAGGTGCAGACAGGAGTTTTGCAAGTAAAATAATGAATATTGGTGAATCTGATATGGAGAGATTGACCAGACAGCGAAGAGAAGATTTAGACAGAATTGCTAAGATGGAAAACATCAACGAAAACACAAGGGCCGAATTGAAACTTAAAGTCAATGAAGAGTATTTCAGAAAATTAAATGAGATGGACAAGAAAAGGGCACAAGAAAACAAGAGAAGGCAAGAAGAAAACATTAGGCTCATCAGACAAGGCAAGATTCAAGAAGTAGAAATTGAAAAAATGACCCAAGAGCAAAAAGGTGAAATGGTCAGAGAAGCAGGCAGAAGCATTTTAGAACAACTGGCAACACAGAACAGAACGGCATTCAACGCATTCAAGGCAGTTAGAATTGCAGAGGCAATAATTGAAAGTAAATCCGCGATACAATCTGCTTTTGCAAAAGGAATGGCCGCTGGTGGTCCAATTGGTGCATTCTTATTTGCAGGAGCGGCCGCGGCATACACGGCGGCACAGATCAATGCCATTAGGGCAACACAATACCAAGGCAGGGAGATGGGTGGTCCAGTCAATCCAGGTCAAACGTTCTTGGTTGGTGAATCAGGTCCTGAATTATTCCGTCCCGCTACATCAGGATTCATAGATCCAGATGTAAGTGGCTTTGGCGTAGGACAGGGAGCAACAATTAATTTCAATATCACAACGGTTGATGCCAGAGATTTTGATGAATTGTTAGCGACGAGACAAGAATTAATAATTAGTTTAGTCAATAGAGGATTAACAGAGAGAGGTAGAGCGAGGTTAGTATAATGGCAGGCACATTTCCCACAGCAGGTTTTACTGCAACAGAATTAAAAAGTAATACAAATAGTAGATTGACAGAATCTATTAATGGCAAAACACAAAGATTAAAAATAGGTGCTCAATACTTTAGTTTGAAGTTGAAATCACCACCATTGACAAGATCCGCTTTCAATGAAATATATTCATTTATCATACAACAGGATGGTCAGGTCGAATCTTTCACATTAACACCACCAGAGATAAGTTCAACTACAGGCACAATGACAGGAGTCATTACAACTGCCAACGTTACATCAGATGATCCAGCGATGTCACAATCAGCAGGATCAACAGCGGTTGGAGTAACAGATGATGGCACACCATCAGGAACATTGAAAAAAGGTGATCTTATAAAGTTTAGCAATCACGATAAAGTTTATATGCTAACAGAGAATTTAACTTTAGCAAATGATTCGGCAGTCAAACAGATGTCGTTCCATCCACCATTAACAACAAGCATAAGTGGTGGATCAACAACTGTGACTTACAACAGCGTTCCATTCAAAGTATTTTTTACAACAGACGAATTAAGTTATGAGGTCCAAACAGATGGACTTTACAGATATGAAATAAGTGTGCGTGAGGAGATATAATGCCAAGAGATATACCAAAGGCACTCCAAGATAAGTTAGCCGCAAAAAAAGTATTTGTAGCAGACTTATTAGAATTTCATTTTTCAACTGCGTTGTATTTCACAACCACAAACATCAATCTGTCTTTTGATTCACCAACAGCACCAGACAGCGGTGCCAACACCTACATAGCACAAGGCTTATTCTTGAATTACAAAGACATAGTTGAAAATTCTGATCTTAGGGTTGGAACTTTGGATCTATCATTCACAGCGGTTGATCCAACAATGATAGCAGTTTTATTAAACAATGATTTTATAGACAAGAGGGTGGTCTTGTATAGAGCAGTTTTGCAGGACGATTATTCATTTACATCTGATGATGTTTTCACTATCTTTGATGGTAGGATATCAGGTTGGAGGATAACGGAATCAAAAAATAGTGCCAGTGTGGCGTTGTCTGTGGCAAGTTTCTTTGCAGACTTCAACAGAACAAATGGCAGAAGAACAAATCCAGCATCACAGAATCTACATTTCAGTAGTGACAAGGGTATGGACTTTTCACCACAAATAGTTAAAGACATAAAATGGGGAAGACCATAATGGAAATAAGAGAGATAAGAGAGCAAGACTATGCTTCTGCGATTGAAGTAAGCAATAAAGCAATAAAAGAATTATATGGAGTTGATCCTGAAATGGATTTCAATTTCAAAATAAAAAATGTTTTCGTCACACCAGGAAATGTAACGAGGGCAATTTTTATTGACAAGATGGTGGTTGGCTTGTTTGTTTTAACCGAACAAAGATATATTCATAACTCTAAAAAGAAATTGAATATTAATTTTTTCTACCTATTAGGTGAATTCAGAACAAAAGAGAATCTGGACAACATCTTTGCATACATCCAAAACTTTGCAGTCACAAACGGCAATGAAAAAATTGGTTTTGATTCATCTTTACCTTTTTTCAGTAATCATTTAGTAGATAACTTTGACGTCAAACAACAGTCAATACATTTTGAGAAAGTATTATGATAAGAAAGAAACAAGGCATACACACAGCGATAGAAGGTTACTTCAGAGAAGCCAATGCAACAGATATTATGATCGTTGCAGATAAACTGCGAGAAGAAGACTGTAATACTATCAAATGGATGACAGACTTGCCTAACAGAGAAGCAATGAAGATCACTTGCAAGGCAAGTTTAGAAAGTTATACCATTGTGGTTGATGGCAGACCTGTTGGAATGTTTGGTGTGGCAGGTAAAAAAGATATTGGACAACCTTGGTTGTTGATGAGTGATTGGATGTCGGAGTTTCCACACCTTAAGAGAGAATTTTTAGTTGAGTGTAGAAGAGTTATATTAGGGTTCAAACCAAAGTATAAAAAATTATTTAATTTTGTTTATCGTGACCACAAGGATCATATCAAGTGGTTGGAATGGTTAGGATTCAAGGTAAAAGATCTTTATACCGAATTTGGCCCATACAAGAAACCTTTTTATTATTTCGAAATGGAGAACAAATAGATGTGTTGTTTTGCAGGTGATACACAGATAAAATTAGCGAATGGTGAAACCAAAGCCATTAAGGATATCAGAGTAGGTGATCAGATCAGAGGTGCTAAAAAATTAAATCACGTCA
>VTLG01003791.1_pt1 | contig 12835 bp, 6 predicted proteins | sample 4694571 | NCBI WGS metagenome assembly VTLG01 (sample SAMN12604809, study PRJNA352737) | marine metagenome | biome: ENVO:00000447; feature: ENVO:00000209|ENVO:00000569|ENVO:01000036; material: ENVO:00002151; isolation source: viral sequences binned using virsorter ... | reverse complement strand
CAGGTACACCAGCACCATTAAGCGTAGTTTCCTTATTCTTAGGATTAGCAGAGTCTCCTACTTCTTGATCAAAATATAATGATTGATCTTTATTATTATTTAGATCTGATGCTTTATATGCTGATCCAGATGCAAATACTGACTTAGCAGCATCAACGTCCGTATCCCTGTAAAACAGTATTTTAACACCTGTTTTAGGAGCACCTGTACTTTCTTGTGTATTTGTCTCTAATGTTGTGGGTGAACCTCCGAGAGCAACGAATTGGATGGATGTGGCTGTGGGGAATGTATATTTAGTTGTAGCTAAAGTTGCACCATTAAGCGAAACTTTTACGTCTTCAGTTTTGAAATAAGGAAAGGTAAAGGTTAACTGAGCTTGCCCAGCTATACCTTTAGAACCATCTCCTGTATATGTTTGAGTTGTTGTAGCCATTAATCATCCATTATTTAGTATTTAATACAAGCTAGTAAAGCCACGTTTCTTGGTCTTGTTTCTGTTCCACCTTCTGCTTCTACTGCAATATCTACAGTTATACCTGTAGTTGAAGTTGAAATATTATTCAAAGTACCACCTATAGTAGATGCAGCAGTATGACTACCCGAATCTGCTGAATCAGAAGAGCCACTGTGAGTATGTGTATGCCCTGGATCATTAACGTCGTGTGCAGCATCGTGTGCGTGTGATTTATAAGCTTCTGCTTGAGTAGATCTGATAGCTCTTCCACTATCTGTACCTTTACCATCATCAAAACCACGTATGAATTCACCTCGTATATCAGGTAAAGTAGCACCTGTAATTGCATATAATGCAGCAAAGTTAGCAGTTACACCTTGTGTAGTACCGCTACCATTAGCAATAGTATCTCCATTAGCTTTTAAAAAGCCTGTGGGAGCTGTTGATCCTGCATACCATATAACACTACCAACAGGTAATTGAGTTGGTATTGCTTCAAAAGCTGGAGGTGATCCAGCTCCTGTTGATGTTAATACTTGTCCATCTGTGCCTGGACCTACTGCAACTGGATCTCCTGATGCATCATATGTAATGATCTGCCCATCTGTACCTCCTGCCATTTTAGCAAGAGTAACACCATTATCTATTAATTCAGATGTACCTACAGAGTTTGGTTCTATTTCATCTACTCCTACACTATTATCAGCCATCATAGACTGTTCAATAGAATTAGCATTAATAACCCAATCAGTATCACTATTAACTGTTACATCATTCTTAGCACCAGTTGTAATACCACCTGATGTTACTGTAACTAGTTTAGCTTCTTCAATAGCATATAATGCTTGTAATTGATTTTCATTTAAAGCATCTGATTTTATAGATGAACCAGCTGAGTAATCATGTTCAGCTGTAGTGATTGGTGTATCACGATATAGTTTAACATTAGCAGTACCAGAAGGTGGTGCAGTGACAAAAGTAACTACAGTACCAGAAATGCTATAATCAGTTGTAACATTTTGAGTCACACCGCCAACTGAAGCTTTTACGTGTGAATCTTTTAAGAATGGGAATGTAATATCAAATGTTTTATCTGACCCATCCCCATTATAACTTACTTCTGTTGCCATAGTTATTTAGCCATGTTTAATGTTTCATTTAATCCAGCATCGTCTAAAACTTGATTTATATCACCAGCTTTTTGATTATAATCTGAATTAATTTTTATATACTCACGTTCTTGTATTGAAGCTAACATCTCTTCTGGTAAATTATTCTCTGCTAAACGTTTAGCATCTGCATAGGCTGCTTTTAATCTAGTAAAGATATTAGCATATTTAGCAGTATCTAAAACATCTGAACTGATTAATCCTCTACGTTGAGCTTGTAAGATATTAACAAAACCTTTATATACTGTACCATCATGGGCAGTATAAGTTAATTTTTTAGCATCTTGCATTATATCATTGATCTCTTCTTTGTAATAACCTTGCTCACCCATTTTTGTATGGATAGCTGTTATTTCATGATTTTCTAAAACAGCACCGTTCTGACTGACTCGCATCATAGGAGAACTATTAAATTCAATATCTATTAAGAATTGATTTTCTTTAGAAGGTTTTGAAGTAACTTTAGCTGGTCCTCTATTAAATACTCTTAAGAACCAATTAGTTTCATCACCTACAGGTTTTCCATCTACAGGGTCTACAACAGAAGATAAGGCACGTTCTGGGTCAACAGCATCTAACCAAGCATTTCTATTCCTTAAAACTTCATTTAAATCAGTTCTTATCTGACGTAGTTGTGGAAATAGTATTCTTCCAAGTTCATTTCTAGCAGCACCTAAAGGTACTAAATCATTACCAAAAGATGCTATAAATCTAGAAGCAGCTGCACCATTACCTTGTAATATATCAAATAAAGGCTCAATAGGTGCTAAAACACTTCTATTTGTAAATGCAGATCCAAAGACAAATGCTAATTTATTTAGTATATCTTCTTGTGCTGATGTTGATATACTATCGAAATTATCAACAACATCAACAGTTAAAGATAACCAATCTCCTATTGGACCCATCCATTCATAACTTATTTGTTTATTTGTTCCGGGTATACTACATGATTTAGGTTTCCATCCACTACGTACTCGTCTTCTCTGAATTGATTTATTATAATGACCATTACCTGTACATCTATCTCCAATAGCTGCAAATGATGCCATAGTTACCATTAAACTACCTAAAGCAACTTTACCTTGGGTTTCATAACGAAGCATTTGAAAACTTTCCATAGCAAACTCATCGACTGGTCTACCATGCCTTCTTAAAATATCTGCAATTTCTTCTGGATCAGTGAAATCAGATAACTTTTTCATACCAGTAACACCCCACATTTTTCTATAATCAGAGGCTAATATACCAGCTGGACCCCATTTACCAAATGTATCAATAACGTTAGCAGTAGTTCTAGGGAATCTAATAAAGGTTCTTAAAGCAGGGAATGTTTTAACTAAATTATTCATTGCATCAACAATAGGTGAATCAGCATTAAGAGCTATTTCCCTTGTTATTGAATCAACAGCGTCATTAGAAATCATTCCATTACTATCAAACCATTTATCATAGATTTCTTGATATGCTTTTTTAAAACTCTTTTCAGTAATCTCTTCTCCTGATTGAGCTAATTTATTTAAAGCTAAATACTTGGCTTCTGTATTAGCAGTGACTGATTTAGCAAAACCATCCAATGCTGTCATAGCATTACCACCAAATCTTAAAACAGGATCTTGAGCTAAAGCATCTAAATCTTCATATATTTTCAACATCATAGTAGCACCGTCTTCACCCTGTTCAGAAGCTGCTGAAGCATATTCTCTTAAATAATCTAAAGCCTTCTCTTCTTTAATAGCAATATCATCACGCATTATATAACTAACTTTTTTAGGATTAGTTGATGCTTTTCTAAAAACTATTTTCATATGATCTGTAGCTTTTTGTAAAGTATCATCTAATGCGAAATGTGCAGTCATGGCTGATTTCATTCTATTGATATCACCATGTAAAGCTGCACCTGATATAGTAGCTAAACCTCTACCAAGTAATCCAGTAAAGTTACCAACAGCAGCTTTTGCAGGTGTTGACATAGCTGATAATGTTGAGTTAAATATATTAGACCACCATGTTTTAGTTATAATTGAAGGTACTTCAGGATTTCCATCAATTACAGCTTTTTTAAATACACCTAATCTATTAGATGCATCTTGGTGTAATTTATATAAACTATCTATATTACCATCTGTAAATTCATTAGCTAATAATAATGGTCTTAAGAAATTAGGATTTTCTCTACCTACTTCTCTTAATGTATTAGTCCACTCTTTAGCGTCTGGTATTATTTCTGTTAGGCGAGCACCTGTATTACTTAAAATAGTATCAGCTGTTTGATTGATGATTTCTGTATCTCCAGTTGCTACAGCTTTTTTCCATGCATCCATATGTGAAAGAATTGAACCAGCTTCAAAATTAGCAAGTCCTTTTTCAACCATTAATACTTCTAATCTATCAGACATTGCATCAACAGCTCTATGAAATACACCACCTTCCATTAATCTTACACCTTCAGACATATCAGCTATTTGACCACCTTCTGCAGTTAGTAAATAAGCTCTAGCTTTTTGTGTATCAAGATCTATTAACTGCCTACTCAGATCTTTAATAGATCTATTAATTGCTTTTTTACCAACAATTCTAACAGCAGATCCTTCTATTGCTTGTTTAAATTCATCTAATATACCTATAATTTCATCAGGTTCTACTCTAGGATTTAAGATTGTAGCAGCTAATTTCTTACCAGCATCATCTATCATTTTATCAGTGATGAATTTATTAGATTTCAAACGTTTACCATAAGATCCACCTTGTGTTAAATCGTCTGCTAGTTGAGAAACAAGAGTTCTATTAGATAAATTTTCTAATTCAATACCTTCCTTCCTAGTAGCTTCGTGTATTATATTTCCTATTCTACCATGAGTTGAACCGAATTCAGGGTTTTGGATGTGAGCTTCATTTGCTCCAGCTCCTAATATACCATCTGGATCTTTAGTTCTAACTAATGTATCACTTTCACTTAGTGCATCAACATCAATAGGATCTATACCTTTACTTATATAATACTCGTTAAGTAACTCTAATTCCTTTCTTTTACGTGCATATTGACGTAAAATAGTATCTTCTATAGGATTATCTTTACTATATACTATATCAGTGAATTCATCTTTAACTAACTCATCTAGATTTTTAATACCACCAGTTTTAGATGGTACAAATTTCGATGTCCTGCTAATACTTCTACCACCTTTTAGAATGTAACCAGCTCCTTCAACTATACTAGCTAATACACCAAATATAGCACCTTCATTTACATTCTTAGATCTCCTTTCTCCGGGTGTATCATCTTCAGTTGTAGCTATACTATTAGGTATCCATTGAAAAGTCTTTGGCCAATAAGCTTTTAATACACCTGCTAAATTATCATCTTTTTGATTCTGTTCTGCAACATAATCTACTATACCACCAGTACCTAAATCAATACCAACTTTAGCAAAGTATTCAAATGATTTCTTATTACCTAATTTATATAACCATGGAGCTTTGGTTGCCATAGAACCAGCAGCATGGTATTTAGAAGCTGCATTTAATGCCATACTTCTAAGACCTAAAGAAGGTATAATAAGTCCTGATATATTACGTAGAGCTTGTATTGTATCACTTTCATATTTAGGCAGCTTAGGTATATTTGGACCTCCAGCTGATAAGAGGTTGACAGTATCAATAATTGTATCAGCAATACCTACTATAGGTGCAGCTCCTTCATACATATTTCTAACTGTACCTTCTGCTACATCTTGTACCCAACCTAGAGCTCCGGGGCGACGTGGATTTCTACCTTCAGCTATTCTATCTGCGTATACAGTGGACATACCACGTATACCGCCTTCTTCTGTAGAAGGTGTTTCCGTAGAAACTTGATTTGTGTCTAGTATTTGTGGAGTTCCCGTAGAAATTCCATCTTCTTCTTCTTCGACTGCGAATTCATCGATTCGACCTCGAATATCATCTATCGACAAATCTCCATAAAGATCTTCATTCATAATTGTTAGTTAATTGTTTACTCACGCCATAGCCATGTTTTGGTTTTTGCATCCCATTTAATATTGTTATAATTGATACCATTTGGAAATCGTCTTTCAAATTCTCCTTCTGGAAATCCGGCTTTTGTGCTGTAATAATTTTTGAATGCCTTTGTAAAATCTTTTACAGCTTTATCAGCCCCATTATCTTTATAGAGCTTATTAAGTTTAGCAGTTTCTTCTTTTTTAATTTCAAGTTCTTTGGCTTCTGTAGCTGCTGTTTCCGCTTCTTCAGACTCATAGAAGACAGTTTCTAAACCTTCTCCTGAATTAATGGCTTTAATATCTTCAACAGGTCTACCTGTATCTTCGGCTTGTCCTAGAATATTTTCCTGAGTCTGCCCATCCTTAAGAACTTCTTCAATCTTCAGTATTTCTTGTATATCTTTTTGTGTTAAACTTCCAGCTCCTTGAAATCTAAATTTAGATATAAGATCTTTTGCATCATTTTCTTTTAAGAAGTTGAGTAACTCTTCATCTGGTTGAGGGATATTATTTAGCATCTCTTCTAAGTTGTATCTATCTACAATATCTTTATTGTCTGAATTATTTATAAAAGCATTTAATTGAAAGTTTACTAATGTACTAGGTGATATTCCAAGTATCTCAGCTTTAAGTAAAACATCAGGTGGCCAGCCATTTATAGTTTTTGTTTCAGGATTCCAATTGTTAAATTTAAAGGCTACTATTTCATCACCCTTTAATATTGCTCCATCTATATTTATAATATCATTTATAGATGCATTTGGATTCTCCTTGAAAGCTTTGATAATTGTATTTGCACTTTTAGTTATATGATCACCTCGACTTTGTTCTTCTAGAGCATCACTAAAAATTTTAAAACCCGGAAATGCTCCTTTATTATCTGGAGTCAAGGGTCCTTTATTATCAGAACCAGGTTTTTCAAACAATCCTTCTGCTGTAACCTCTTCATCAAATCTTCTTTGAACTTCTTTTTTAATATTAATTGAAGGATTACTACCATTTTCTGCATATACTTCAGCAACAATTCTATTTAATTTATTTGTTAAATAATCACTTACTGGTATACTATCATATTTTAGTTTTCCTTGTTGATTAATTGTTTTCTCTGAAGACTTTTGGATAGACGTAGTAACAATCGAACTAATATTTTCCTTGGTAAGATTACTTAATTTCTGGCTAGATTGAAAATTCTTTTTAGCTGTTGTAAGTTCTTGCTGTAATTTTACATTCTGGGTACTTGCAATAGCTTCATCATAACTAGCTACAGTTCCTTGTCTTATTATATCATCAGTACGGGCTTTTTCAAATTTATAAACTTCTGGACTTTGATGAGAGAAGTTTAAATTTTCAAAAGATTTATATGCCTCATCTGTTTCTAAACCTCCAGCTGATATATAATCTGCTAGTGCATTTTGCTTTACTGATTGATTACCTGTTTCTAGGAATTCAGTTATAGAATTAGTAAGGTTTGTATTTCGTTGAGTTGTTAATCCATCATTAAACGCTTTATTACCTTGATCAATACCTGATTGAATCTGATTCCATTGATCTGTACTCAATAATAATTCACCTGTACCAAGTTTATCACCTACTTCAAAACCCGGATACTCCTCTTTATTATCTTCAGTTACTTCAATATTTCCTGCTTCATGCCTAATTAAACCAGTTCTAATAGCTTTTAAATCAGATGATGATAAATTTCTAGTTAATCCTAAACGGTAGAAACGTAAAGTTAGATCATTCTTTACTGCTGGTATTGGTTTTGTCCCTGAACCTGAAACTATTAAATCACTAAGTATTCCAGCTGGTTCATTTGTATCACCACCATTCTTAACATTTCTGAATGAGTTATCAAAAATATTATCTATTTTAACTGATTCTTTAGTTAATGCTACACCCTTATATTTTAATTGTTCAACTACTTCTTTTGTACTAGCTCTTTTAATTATTGCAGCACTATAATGTTTAGTAATATATTTTTTATCAAATGTTTTACTTAATTCACTATTTACAAACTCAGTATACATATGAGCTTTTTCAGCTCCAGTAGCACCATCCCATTGAAGCTGTAGCTTCCCATTACTATTTAAATAATTTTTGAATAACTCATCTCCATTAGCAACTGTATAATGTCCTAATCCATTACGGGTATTAAGTATACTACCACCATGGTTATTAATTAAATATTCTCCAGTTTCAAATGAGAGTTCACCTGACTTTACTAACTCATTAATTTTCTTTTTAAATTCACTTAAATCTCTTTTTAATCTACCTTCTTCAAAGGCAAGTCCAATAGCACCCTGAACTGCCTCTACTTCTCCAGATTTAATATTATTAAATAGTGCTGTAATCTCTTTTGATTTTTTAGAATCTACAGAAGTCTTTTTTGCTTTTGCTAATGTAGCAGCTGTCTTTGACAACTTCTCAAACCCTTCAAAAACTTTTACTAAGCTTTCTTCTTTAGCTTTTGTTACTGTAGCTGCACCATGCTTGACCCAATCAGCCTGACTCTCTGTTATTTGTGCTAATCTCTCTGCATTACGCTTTTGTAAAGGTGTAGCGAAATCTGTTACTCCTGCAGTAAGGATTTCTTGTGCATAATTGTTCATAATAATTACTATAACCCGGGAATAATATCAAGACCCGCTGGTCCAAACCCTGTAACCATTGATGCTACAGACGAACCTATTTTTAATGCATCTTGGAATGCTGCCATACCTACATTCTTATATACAGGAGGAGGTGGTGCAAAATCAGGATGTTTCTGGAACATAACATTAGTAAACATTTCCATTTGCTGTGCTCTTGTCTGTCCTGCAGCTTGTGCACCAGCTGCTTGTAGTTCTTCTGTAGCTTGTGTTAATGCATAAGCTTTTCTAGAAGTGCCACGTAAATACTTAGCTAAATCTAAAGCTGATGTTCTACCGATAGATCGACCTGTTCTACCTGCAGCTTCTAATTGTCCACCTGTATTTTTTTCTAGGAATTCTTGCCATGCAGCTTCATTAGCTTGGAAAGTCTCCCCTATTAATTGTTTATGTTTAGTTTCAATATCACCATAAGCTCCAGCTAATGCTAGATTACTAGCAGTGATACCTTGTTCATATTGGACGTGTTCAGCCCTAGTAACACTAAGGTCTTGCATCCATTTAGCTTTTCGTTTTAAAAGCTTAAATTCATAATCACGCTTTGCAGCTTTATTAGCTGCTCGCGCTTCCGCTCCTAGACACACGGCAAAACTCTATAAAGGATAAGTTGTTGGGTCCATGTTTCAGTTCTCTTAAGAATTTGAACCCTAGGAAACGAAGTAATTTGAGGTGAGTCTTGTTGCGCTTGTCAACAAAGTTCCAAAGTAACTTCTCTTGTCTACTGTCTACATAACCTTTTGCTTCCTTGGCAAAGGCTATTGGATATTTATGGATAGCAGGTGTACAGAGCATCCAGATTTGCCCATTCTTATGTACTCCAGCTACTCCAGCATATACTCCATCAGGAGATTTAAACGATATAGAATCATCGCTCTGAACGGCTAAAGGAATTACTTCCATAGGATCATATCCATGACCCTCCTGAACCTCTCTGTGGTCGTCTGGGAGTAGATTAGAGGCTACATATATAGCAGCCTCCATCGTTAGTTTTTCTATTAAGTATCTAGACACGTTGGTAATACCTCGGTGAGTATTCTCCTTCCCATGTCATAGAATATAATGTAGCAGGGGATGGATGAGTGGATTTAAGTGTAAGATTTAAGGTAGTATTTCTTTCATATATAGGTAGTGTAGCTATCTGTTCATTCTCGATACCTACAGTATTAGCATAATAAGCATCAGCCTGTGTTGATTCAAATGTCTCTGAGTAATCAGGTTTACCTACTCTCTTTAATGTAGTAGTATATACACCTGAAGGTCCAAGGCTGAACTTAGCTCTATGAATTATTAAAGAGCTTTGTAAATCAGCTCTCCATCTATTCTCTCCTTGATTGTCAAGTTTATATATAGTAGGAAATTGAACTTCCATATCAAATAGATAACCAAGTACTAAAGTAAATGCTTTAGCATTATCAGAAGTCGTCCAGTTTCCTGGTATTTTTACTTTAGTTGTACCGTTATCATCGAAGGTAGTTACATTAACTAAAGATCCATTGAACTCTTTATCTGTACTTGTTGATACAGCATATACAGCTAACTGTCCTGTACCACTATAATTAGCTGCAGTGTGAGTGAATTTAGTATAGTCACCACTAGCAACATATGTCATGGCACTATGGAGAAAGTCTTTAGAATTATCTAGATGTATTCTATACTCAATATCATCAGTAGTATCACTAGCAGTTAAGTTATCATCTGTAACTGTTTGTGTACCAGCATCAGATTTAATACTAAACTTCTGCATTACATAGGTAGAACTGTTCTTAACTATAGCATATAAAGCATCATCTAACATAGCTATATGTTGAACATCACCCATGAGTTCCCATTCAAACCAAGCTTGTTGTATACGTTGTTCAGCTACTGAATAATATCTAAAGCCATATAACTTTTTAGTACCTTTTGTACAGAAAAATATAGTTGAGTTCTCTCTTGAATTAGCAATGAGATTTATATCGTTCGGAAATTTTTTCGCTATAACTTTACTCTGTTCTATAATATTAGGAGTACCTTCTCTAGTTATACCAGCTGCTTCAAAGAAACGTGTGTATTTACCAGCATTATCTAAGAAAGCTAATGTAGTACCTAATGATATAGGATTGGTTTTATAGTTAAAATTATAGGTAGATACTGCATTTATCTTAGCAGTCTGAGGACTTAAGACATCACTATCTGTCGTCAACATAAACTGTTGGTTCTTAGTGAATAAAATTAAACCTTGGTTAACTTGTATACCATCATATACTATAGCAGGATATTCAGAACTACAAGATAAATCTATATTATCTGTTGCTGTATATGTGATCGCAGATTTTGGCCAAAAATTAAAGAACTTACCCGGTTGAGACATGATGACATTCTCATCACTAAGCATAACAAGACGGTTTCTAAAGAATAACAGCTTGTTAATTGTATTGCCTATGAAAGAAGGTTCAGGTGCTGTTGTTGTATCACCTACCAAACAGTCTTCCCAAGTAATTTCACTTACTGTAAAAGTTCCATTAGCTTCTCGTTTGATTTGGATAGGCATAGTACCTGCATTGAATGCTATACTTCTACCAGGTTTAGCACATTCTTCCCATGTACCTGGACCATCTCTATCATTTTCACCAACAAATTTTACATAGTAATCATCTTCATTGGCTTCAGAGTTCTTAACTTTAACTACATATCCATGCTTACATTGTGTAGGAAGATCAGCTACATCATCTATCTCAGTAGTAAATACTTTTAGAAGATCTTCCGCAGGGGACGTGAGGTTAAAAGTTGCAGCATCTGTAAGGTATATACCATTACCTATAATCTGTACATCAGCCTGAGTGAAAGTACTAGTTGCTATTATATCTGCCTGTATATCACCTAAAATACTTTCAGCTGTAATAACAGTTTCAGCATCAAATGGTGTAGGAGTAGGTCTAATCAAACCTAAATTGGCTTGTACATATGATGTACTTACTTCTTCAATAGTACATTTATAGTAAGCATCTTTCATCCAAAAATTAAAGTAATCACCTTCTTGCCATTCTTCACCACCATATAGCATATCATATGTTGTAGTGTATCTTGTCTGAAAATCATAAGCCCATGAATCAGCACTTGTTTGGGTTTGAAACTGTACTGCCTGAGCAATTGTAGCTACTCTAAAATATAACTTTTTTCCTCTATTGACAGAGTTGTTACCACTATCTTTAACATCTATAGTGTAGCTACTAGAATCACCAATAGCTCCTTCATCATATTGGGTACTACCATCATCAATAGAAAATATTTTTGTACCTACATTAGGCGACCAATAATCTTTACTATCACCACCAGAGCATCTAGTGCTATCTGTAATTCTGTTTGCTCTACTTCTTAAACTACCGTCTGTATGACACATATTATTACTAGATTTCACTAAGTCAATCTTAATTCTAGTAGCTGTTGTAGCAGTAGTAGTAGTAGTATTGTCGAAAATATTAACAGCATACTGACTAGCATAAGCAACCTTCTGTAATGAGATATAAGCTTCATGTGGTCTGTCTGCAGTAGCAGCAGCCATTGCTGTAGTCTTAGTTCTATTAGTTATATATGTATAATCATTTAAAGTTAGGGTCTGTAGATCTTCATCAGCAGTATGTGTAAGATATGTTTTTAATGCACTTGCATATGCATTGACGGTCATTGCAGCACCATCACTACATCTCCACATTTTTAACTCACCATCACTTCTCTGTATCTGTCCTATGTATTGTTCAGCTTCATCTCTATAATAATGAAACCATTTACTATTAGTATTATAAGCTGTTAAAGCATTACCTATTAATCTACCACCTGGACGTTTCATTAGTCCATGTGTTACATCAGGGAATGCATTTTTTGCTGTTCTCAGTTGACCGGGGGATTTAAGTTCATCTGGTTGTTGTGATATACCTGCTGTATAACTAGGTATCTTTTGTGTAATACTTGCCATTAGCGTTGTAGTGCTTTATAAGGTTGATACGCATGATAAGTAGAATGATGATCCCAACCAAAGAATGAGTGATCACCTTGATTACATTCATACTCCATACAAGCCGCCCGTGATTGACCTTCTTGTTGTTGTAAGAGTTGTACTAAGTTTGGATTAGAAACTAATTGTGTAGCAGCTCTACTTGAAGCTCTATAAGTTATATAACGTTTGAAAATACTAGGTAGATCTTCAAATGGCCAAAGGTATGTTATATCAAGAGATATATCAGCAGTGAATACATCTGTATGTTTCACTAAATCATATAATCTACCATTTCTTCTAACTAAATCTTGTGTTCTATATGTTTGTCCATCGTGTACATCATAACTCAATACATTAGCAGGTATAGTTATATAACCTGTAGTAGCTTCAGGTGATTTAACTACGTGCCTTTCTATATTAAACATCCATCCTTCGTTCTGAACATCTTTATTTACTTCAGTTAGTATATCATATATAAATCCTATTTCTGGATTTTCATAATTCAATGTAGTAACTGGAGATTGACCGATAGCTCCCAGTATTGAATTCACTGCGGATAGTTCTGTATCGGTGTCAACTGTTGTGGG
>VTLG01015328.1_pt1 | contig 12837 bp, 11 predicted proteins | sample 4694571 | NCBI WGS metagenome assembly VTLG01 (sample SAMN12604809, study PRJNA352737) | marine metagenome | biome: ENVO:00000447; feature: ENVO:00000209|ENVO:00000569|ENVO:01000036; material: ENVO:00002151; isolation source: viral sequences binned using virsorter ... | reverse complement strand
TTGTTGAGGATATGAAGACTACAATCTTCAATTCTAATCAAATTCTAGATGAAGAGCAGTGGGTTATAGCCTCTCGTGCATTTAAAAATGCATATGATACGCTGTTTGATCCTAATCAGATGCGTGCTTCTGCAATGCTTTCACAGCAAGCAGCTGATAACGTAGCTGATGCTGCTGCTGCAGTTAAAATGCTAGGAGATCAGGTTGATACAACTAGACAAATGAATATCATCTTCGATAAGATGAATTTATTAGGACAAGAAGTTGGTACTAATCAGTATATTGTTAAAAAGGCTAAGGAATATCAGAGATTAAAAGAAGCTGGTAGTATTGAAGATGTACTCAGATGGATGGATCAACAAGGACCAGCATTTGACAAGTATATTAGAGAGATAAAAGCTACAGGTGGTAAGTTAAATGATACACTTAAAGCAATAGCTAAAGAAAACCCTCATTTCTATAAGCCTTTTGTAGAAGCTTATGATGCTACTAATGGTAGTGTTGATGAGTTACATAAACTACATAGATTAACTGAAGAGAATGTAGGAGTACTTAAAAAAGCAATAGTTGATACTAATCCTAAAGTACCTAGTTTGTTAATTAAACAGCTACATGGAGCTAGAATTAATGGACTTCTATTAGGACTAGCACCTGCTAGAGCTTTGGTAGGTAACGCTACATTGACTGCTCTTAAACCTGCTTCTATAATGGCTGGGGCTATAGCACAAGGAGACTTCAAAGCCTTCAAGCGTGCTACATGGGTCTTTGGTGGTATAGAAGAGAACTTTAGGCGTGGTCTAAAGGTATTAAAACGTGACTGGGAGTTAGCTACTAAGAATCCAGAAGAAGCTATGCTACGTGGTCGTGCTGATTTGAAGCAAGCTAAGATGGATCAGCTTGAATATATGGATAGTATGGCTGACGCTTGGAGAGCTGCTAAAGAACCTGGATGGAAAGGAAAGTATGCTATGTGGCAACTTACTAAAGCTGTCAGTTGGTGGAATAAGCAGCAATTTGTACGTTGGGGTACTAGCGCTCTCTATGCTATTGACGGAATGACTAATTCCTTTATGGCTAGTGGTATGGCTAGAGCTAGAGCATATGATTCTTTAGCTAAAGATTTTAAGGGTAGTGTAAACTTTGAAGCGTTTACAAAGAAACAAACAGAACTATACTCTCAAGCTTTTGATGCATCAGGTAAATTAACAGATGAAGCTGCTAAATATGCTTCAAGAGAGATTGCGCTTAACCTTGATAATGAAATGGTTAAAGCATTTGATGACTTCTTAGAATATGTACCAGCTGCTAGAGGTTTATTCTTATTTCCTAGAACTGGTGTAAACTCAGCTACATTAGCTTGGACATTCAATCCAATGAGTAGTGTATTTAATGTACAACTACCTAAAGTAAAAAGAACATTACGTGCTACTACTAAAGCTGAAAAGTTAGATGTACTAAGGAATCATGGTATTGAAATAGCTGATGGTTTAAAACTAGAAGAAGCTTTCCAATCTCTTAAATCTGAGTACATTGGTCGTCAGATCATGGGTAGTACTCTTGTTATGGGAGTTGGTTTATGGGCTTTACAAGGTAACATGACTGGTAATGGTCCACAAGATGGTGCTGAAAGGCAACGTATGCTTCGTATGGGCTGGCAGCCTAGATCAATTAAGAACCCTCTTACAGGGGAATGGAGAAGTTATGAAGGATTTGAACCATTTGCTTCTTTAATGGGTCTTACTGCTGATGTGGTATATCAAGCTAATCGTATGGATCAAGCTGTAACTGAAGACTTATTCAGAAAAGTAGGCTTTGCTATTTCCATGAACCTTACTAATAATACATTTGTTAGTGGATTTAAACCTCTTGTAGATATGCTTACTGCAGATCCTACTGCATGGAATAGATTCTTTGCACAACAATTCGATCAAACAGCTATACCATTTAGAGGTATTCGCAGTATTCTCAATAACGCTATTAGCCCTGGATTAAGAGATGTTAATAATGACTTCTTCTCTTACGTACAGAATGCTAATAAGTTTATAATGCCAACTGGTGAAGACGCAGCTCTACCTGAGCTAGTCGATGTCTTTACAGGTAAACCTATTAAAGGCTATGAGTCTATAACTCAAGCTGCTAATGCTTTACTACCAATGTTTAAACAGAATGGTAGTATGGAACCTTGGAGACAATGGATGTTATCCACAGGTTGGGATGGTATGACTAAGTTAAGAACAAATAAGTTCACAGGGCAGCCACTTACAGCTAGAGAAAGACATTTTATTAATAATTGGATAGGTAAGAATGCTAATCTTAAAGGTCAAGTTATTAAGTTAATGACTGAGAATGACGGATATTTCCAAAAGAAAATGAAGGAGTATGATAGAAAACTTAAAGGTAAAGTTAACGTTAAAGAATGGGTAGTTCATAGAGAATTAGATCGTATAATTGATAGAGCTTATGACGGAGCTTGGGACGCCTTAGAAGCATTTAATGCAGAGCAAGGTTATAATTCTCAAGGTAGAGAACTGAAAATGCTTAGACATCAGATGGGTAAAGGTGACGTATCTGGTTCAAGCGAAACACAAAAGAGGCTAAAGAAATTACATCAAATGGCTAAATAAGCATTATGGCTACAACCTCAAATACATATACAGCAAACGGTTCCACCGTCGATTTTGCTTTCACATTTCCATATCAAAATAGTACCGACATTAAAGTTAGTGTCGATGAAGCGCTTCAGTCGCTTACAACTCATTACACATTACATAATGCAACAACAATCCGATTTGGATCAGCTCCAGCTAATACCAAAAAGGTAAAGATTTATAGAGATACAGATAGTTCTAAACTTGCTGCAACCTTCTACCCAGGTTCAGCTATTAGATCTAGTGATCTCAATGATAACTATAACCAAAATTTATACGTTACTCAAGAAGCAGAGAATGATTCCGCTGAAGCTCTTACTAACTCTAGGGTGCTTGAAAGTGGGGCTTATGTTTCTGCTATTACTAAAGCTACAGGTGCTGTAACTACTGCTAATGCAGCTGATACAAAATCAGATACTGCAATTTCTAATTCATCGTCAGCTGTATCAACAGCCAATGCAGCATCTACAAACGCTTCAAACGCTGTAACAACAGCTAATGCAGCTTCTACCAATGCCACCAATGCAGTTACTACAGCAAATGCTGCGTCCAGTGCAGCGACATCAGCAACAAGTACAGCAAACGCAGCTGACACAAAATCAGATACAGCTGTCTCGACGGCAAACTCAGCTGCGTCGGACGCTACGAGTGCTGTTACAACAGCAAACAACGCAAACTCCACTGCCACAACAGCTAATAACACAGCTAACACGGCTTCAACTAATGCTACTAACGCGGTAAACACAGCCAACGCTGCAAGCGCTGCTGTGGCTGCAGCTGTACTTTATACACCAAAATCTAATAAGACAACGTTAGAAGCTACAGAACCTACTGAAGATGGGTATTATGAAGTAGCAGACTCAAGTGATTTAGTTAATGGAACTTGGACAACAAGTGGTGTTAGTTATACATTGAGTGGTATACCTACTTCCTTCCAAGGAAGCTCAGGATTGACAGTTCGTTTGTCTTATACCCACTCTAGTAAAACCTATGCTTGGGCTAGTTACTTTGCTAACGACCCAGAAGAGAGATATGTTTCAGATACTAGAACCTTTGGCCCTACAGTAACTTATATAGTTAAAGTAGCTACAAAGACTTCTCAACATAGATATAATGGAAGTGGGCATTCTAGTGGATTCACTATTGATGCTCAACAAGCACCGTTCTTGGAACTTAACCCAGGAATGACTTATAAATTTGATCAGGCAGATAGTTCTAATTCTGGTCATCCCCTTGTCTTCTATCAAGAGGCAGATAAAACAACAGGTTATTCAACAGGAGTAACTACAAATGGTACACCTGGTTCTGCAGGTGCTTATACTCAGATAGTTACATCTGATACTAACCCTACAATTTTACATTACCAGTGCTCAGCTCATTCTTTAATGGGTAATTGTATGCAGATGAATACTGCATTCGATAGAACAGCACACCAAGTAATAGACGCTGGAAACTTTGATACTTCATCAAGTACAGCAGCATTATCAAACACTTATGATGGAGGCGATTTCGACAGCTAATGGGAACACCAACAACTAGAACCCCTGTACGTATAGCACGGGGTACATACTCAAATTTAAATACAAATAAAGCAGATATACTTGAGGGTGAGATTGCTTACGCTCATGACCAAAACAAGCTCTATGTAAAAGAAGGTTCAAGTCTTGAAAGTATTCAAGTAGATACTAGTACTTTTGCTACATTAGCAGGTTCTACATTTACAGATAATATAATTATAGATAATGCAAAAGAGCTGAGGTTTGAAGAAGGTAGTGGAAATGGTAACAATTACGTAGGATTTGAAGCACCTGCTACTTTAGGTGGTGATCAGATCTGGGTACTACCAACAGCCGACGGCTCTGCAGGACAATATCTAAAAACAGATGGTAGCGGTAATCTTGGATGGGCTACTGATGCTACAACAGATGCTACTAAAATGCCTCTCGCTGGAGGCACGTTCACAGGCGATGTATCATTAGATAATCAGAAAGACTTGAGGTTTGAAGAAGCAACAGCTAATGGTGATCATTACGTAGCTTTACAAGCACCAGCTTCTATTGCTTCTAACGTAACTTGGACTCTACCTGCAGCTGATAGTTCAGGAACACAAGCTCTCACTTCAAATGGAAGTGGATCTTTAGCTTGGGCTACAACAGGAGATGCAACCTTAGCAGGTGATAATATCTGGACTGGTGCTCAACGTGGACAGGTTACTGGTTTGACTTCAGCGTCAACCATTACAATCGATTTAGCTACTACTAATAATTTTTCTGTTACTTTAGAACATAACCCAGTATCATTTGCTAATCCTTCTAACCAAGTAGCAGGTCAATCTGGTTCAATCTTTATTAAACAAGACGGTACTGGTGGTAGAACTGCATCTTGGACAGGAAACTGGAAATGGAAAGGTGGTGGAGGCTCTGGAGATTTAAGTACAGCAGCTGGAGCAGTAGATAGAGTAGATTATATTGTATATGAATCTGGTAGTATCCACGCAGTGATGACTTTAGATGTGAAGTAAGATGGCAGTACTAACTAATACAATGTTGCAGGGTACTGCTGCAGTTTCAAGTTCTGATGATGGCTATCAGATTAAAAATAGTATAAATTTAAACCATGATGGACCAGCTTATGGATCAAATGATACATCATGGACTCCTTCTGTTTATGATAAAACTGAGCGTGGGCGTTTAAATAGATTTTTAACCCATGATGGTGATACGCGAAGATGGACTTTTAGCTGTTGGGTTAAAAGAACAGATGTTGCTAAAGCTAGAGATTGTTGGCTGTGGTCTTCTAATAAAGATTCTGCTGATAACGCTGGGTTCAGAATTAAACAGGCTGATGAAAATCTTTATTGGCAAGATTATACAGGTGGTGGTGGTACTGTATATAAATTAGAATCAGTAGCTGGCTATCGAGATCCTCACGGATGGATGCATATAGTATTAGCATATGATTCAAATCATGCTACAGCATCTGAAAGGACTAAAATGTATGTTAATGGTGAGCGAGTTATTGATTTTGATACTGCAGATTATCCAGCACGATATCATAGAAGTTATAATAACCGACGGCAGCTAGCTGACCTTGATGCTGTATGTGGTGCAGAAATGTCTCATGCGTGGGGTGTTACTGGTGAAGGTAGAGGAGGTCATGCTGATTATATGTTCCTTGATGGCGTAGTATTAACTCCTTTATCTTTTGGATCTTGGGATTCACTAGGTGTGTGGAATCCACGTTCTTTTAGAAGACATTCACCTCTTGATGGTACGAACTTTACTTCAACTGGAACATCAAGTGGAACATGGGCTAATGCTGCTGGATCTGGTGGAGTCTCTCAAATATTTGATGGAGATATAACTACTCTAGCTTATGCTGCAGGTGGTGCTGATACATATGCAACTTTCGAGTTTGAAACACCGATACCATTCTCTACACTTAGAGTATATGCAGGAGAACATGGTACTGCAGATACTCAAATATTAATTAATGATGTAAATTTAAGAGAAGATTTTGCTTGGGATGTAGCTGGTTCTTGGGTTGATATAACTTCTGCACGCCAAAAAATTGGTAATGAATTAAAAAAATTCGCATTAAAAGATAAAGGTGGTCAATCTACTAATATCAGAGCTATCGAGGTGGACGGGAGAATCCTAAAAGATGGAGAAAAGGACACCACTAATACCACTAATCCTAATGATGGTACGAAATGGAGTGACTACTTAGTAAGCTCAACAGGAGCTTTTTATGGATCCATGCCAGCTACTCAAGCTTTTGATGGTCATGAAAACTTAGCAGCTGATGCTTCTTCTCAGGGTGCAACAATGACTTGGACTCCTCCAAGTGTTATTACATTTATAGATAAGGTTGAATTAAAAGCAGGTGGAGGACAAGGTGGTACACAAACTATTACGTTGACAGATTCCAGTGATGCTACAACTTCAGTAGAATCAACCGTAACTGATGAGTATACCACAGTTAAAACAGGAGGAGGTACACTTAAATCATTAGCACTTTCTGTAACAGCTGGAAATTATTCAAGTTGGTATGCGTTGAGGATTGATGGTTATGTTTATCAAGATTGTGCAAATAACAGTTATCATCTAAAGTTTGAAGATGATACTGATCAACAAACATTAGGTGAAAACTCTTTTGAAACTATTAATTATACTTCTGTAAATGCAGCTAAGGGTGCTCCTATACTTAAGACAAATAAAGTAGGTTCAGCTGTTACTAGTGGTTATAGAACAGATACTCATGCAGGTACTACAAATAATGAAGGTCTTGTATTAGCAATTCCTGGTAATTCAGTAGCCTCTGGGACATGTGATGTTCACCAAGGAATTAATACTGGAAGTTCTAATAAAGCTGTAACTCTAATAGGAGATCCTACAGTTGATACTAGTAAAAGTAGATTTTATGGGAAATCTATAGCATTTAACGGTGATGATGGTTTATCATTTGCAGGGGATGCTGACTTTGATTGGGGTACATATACAAGTGGTACAGACGGAGATTTTACTTTAGAGACTTGGATCAAATTTAACAATATAGGAGCTAGTGGTTCTATATTTGACTTTGTAGATAATGATGGAAATAATAGTCCTGCCGGTAGTTGGTTCTTTAGTTCAAGTAGAGGTTTAGAATGGTACTTAGGTGGAAGTAATGTTGCAATAGCACCAGCTAAATTCAGTTCAAACGCTTGGCATCATATTGCACTAGTTCGTACTGGTGGTAATCTCAAGCATTTTTTAGATGGCAAAATAGAAGCTAGTGGAAGCTTTACAGGTCAATGTGGTATCAGTAATAAAGCTCTTACAATTGGTAAATTTGCTTCTTCTTCCATTTTCTTTAATGGTTCGATAAATGATTTTCGGATCTACAAGGGTGTAGCCAAGTATACTGCTGATTTTATACCAGATAATCGTAAGGATTATAAAGGTAATTCTGTAAACTTAACTACTGTAGAAATTCCACAAAATGCTGGTCCTATTAGAAAAACTGATTCTGATGGTACTGGAGTAAGAACTGGGTTTAACGCAGATCCGTTGGCAGAATATTTAGTATTTGCTTGTCCTTGTTCAGATGGAGAGGATGGTTTAGATTTAGTTGATTATGCTCCTACAATTAAAGGAGATGGTAGTTCTGCCAAATCAATTACTAATAATGGTTTAGCAGTAGCTACTTCTGGTAAATGGTATGGTGACAGTGCTGAATCAGATGGAAATGACTATGCTACTTGTCAATCATCAGATTTTGAACTTTCAACTACTGATGACTTTACTCTTGAATTTTGGACATATATACCGACTTCTGGTTTGACTACACATGCCAGAATATTTAATATGAGTGATACATCAGAGAATGGTCTTAGCTTCGCTGTTTATAGTGGTGGTGAGATCTATCCTATGATTTTAGGAGATTATATTATTACTGGTGGATCTGGTACTAACCTTACTGACAGTGCTTGGCAAAATGCTTGGGCACACTGGGCTATTACAAGAAAAGATGGTATATGTTATTGGTTCCTGAATGGAGCATTAAAAGCTCAAGAAGCTAATACAACAGCTCTACCTGCTTCTCAAAATACCATGCATATTTGTGCTGCAGGGTATCATACTGCAATGAAGATTTCTGACGTACGCTTCTATAAGGGAGTAGCGAAGTATACTGGAACTTTTGCTATACCTGCTCAAGTTCAACCTGATAAAAGATATAAAGTAAAATCATTTGATTCACCAACTGCTTATAGTGATACAAATGATAGAGGTAACTACTGTACTTTAAGTGAATTAGATAAACATTCAGAGCTTACTTTAAGTAATGCTAATCTTTCTGTAACTAATACTACAGCAAATTGGAGAACAGTTAGAGGTACAATGGCTGTTAGTTCTGGTAAATGGTACTATGAAGTTGAGCATGTTAGAGCAGTAAAAGCTCTTACTGGTATGAGATGTGGTTGGACTTCTATTACAGACAAAGCTGCTTTAGATACAGATACCTATGCTACCAAAAGTTATGGTTACTATAATAATGGTGGTTCAGGTAGGACTGAATATAACAGTACCGTTGATACTGCAAATGTAGATGGATTTGGAGTAGGTGATGTAATTGGATGTGCTATTGATTTAGATAACGATAAAATCTGGTGGTCTAAGAATGGTACTTGGATGAATTCAGGGAATCCTGCAACTGGTGCTGTTAGTCGCTATACTGTAACAGAAGATACTTATGTACCTTATATAGCTACAGCTGGTGTAGACGAAACAGCTCATGCAAACTTTGGACAACTTGGATTTAAATATACAGTACCTGATGGGTTTAAAGCTTTATGTTCAGTTAATGCACCTGATATATTTGGAGAAAATGATAAAAATAATCCATCTAAATATTTTGATATAAAAAATTGGACTGGTACTGGAGCTGAGAATATTATTAAAGGCTTTAATTTCCAACCAGATTTTACTTGGATTAAGGCATCTGATAATGCAGATCAGCATGCTTTATTTAACGTTGTACGTGGAGCCACTAAAAAAGTTTATACTAGTGCTACTAATGCTGAAGTAACTGATGCTCAAACACTTAAAGCTTGGAATAGTGATGGATTTACTCTTGGTACAGAAGGTGGAGTCAATTTAGCTAATAAACAATTCATTAGTTGGAACTGGGATGCTGGAACAACTAATAGTGGTGCTAATGAAGATGGAGATATAAATATATCTGCAGGTAATCAATGGGTAAATAATATAGCTGGATTTAGTATTACTGTATTTGAAGGTAACGGATCAGCTAATCAAACAGTAGGACATGGTTTAAATGCAGCACCAAAGGTAGTCATGTTAAAACCTTTAGAAAGTGCTGATAATTGGCCAGTTTGGTTTGATGGTTTTGGTACTAATGGTTATGTATATACAGGCAGTTCTGCTGCTAAAGCTACTTATGATCCAACTTGGGGTTCTGTTCCAACAAATGAAGTATTTGGAGTAAGTAATAACAATAACTACAACAAGAGTGGTGAAGATTTCATTGCTTACTGTTGGACCCCGATTAAAGGGTTTAGTAGTTTTGGTCATTACAAAGGCAACGCTAATGTAGAAGGTGAATTTTGTAATTGTGGATTTAAACCCAAATTTGTTTTAGTAAAAGGTAATAACTTTGCTGGTAACTGGAACCTATTTGATAGTGTTAGAAATCCTTCTAATCCTTGTAATTTTAGACTATTTCCTAACTCAAATGCTGTTTCAGCCGCTGATAGTGCAACTGGTAATAGAGTAACAATGTGTACTAATGGTTTCCAGATACATGGATCTAATGCTGATATTAATAATAGTGGAAGCACATTCTTCTATATGGCATTTGCTGAATATCCTGAACACATAGCGAGGGCATCCTAATGGGTTATAAATATCAAGGTAAACCTTTAAAAATGGATAAAGCTTGGAAAGATATAGATGGTACTAATTACCCGCCTAATTGGTTAAGACTGTCTACAAAACAAGCTCGTAATCAAGTACCAGGAGGTGCTGTAACGTGGGAACCCGACTAAATGGACCCGCCTATTCTACCCTCCTTTAATCTTCCTCCACAAGTAATACCAGATGTACCAGATCTGCCTCGTCCTAACTTGGACTTACCAACGGCAGATCTACCATCTTTTAAACCTATGTTAGTACCTGCTGGTGCTCTAAGGGGTCCAACAGGTAAAGAAACAGATGAGGAAGATGATGAACCAGCTCCTGCTGAGGTACAAAGGGTTAATGTACCCTTTACTGATATTACAGTACCAATACCTCAAGAGGAGATAATGGTTACAGCAGCTACTACAGCATTTATTTCTGTAGCTGCAACATTAACTGCTACAAGTTTATTTAAACAATGCGTGAAAGTATTTAAACCTGTAATCATGCAATTAGCAAAACGTATACAAAAGAAATTCACCAAAGATGGAAACAAAATTACCGACACCACCCAAGCCTGATGGTAAAAAGAAAGGCTTAATGGACAAACTTTCTGAGGCAGTGCCAGACCGTGAAGAACAAATGCAGATTATCGGAGTCGCTGTTCGGCTTGGTATTGTTGTTTGGAGTGGCTTCTGTCTCACTCTTGCTTATATCGATCTCCCAGGATTCCCAAAACAAACATTTGACCCGACCTTCATTGCATCGGTATTTACTGGAGCGCTCAGTTCGTTCGGATTGACCACATCCAAGAATAAAGGTAATGGAGAAAGTGTAAGTAAGAAAGATATGGAAGCAATGATTGCTAAAGCAAATACAGGTGGCTATCAAACAATTCGTGTTGAAACACCTCTTAAGATTGAAGGTGCTGTATTAGTACCTGATTCTAAACCTAAACCTACTGACACATAAATGAAGAAATGGATTCTTCTCTTTGCACTGTTATCCCCCTCCGTGGCAAGAGCAAACACAGTAACACCAGCCTTCACACAAGGCTCAATGAATGCCACCACAACTACAACTCAAACAGTAACCGAAGTAGTAAATCAGAAAGTATATGGCGGAGAACTCAAGAGCTGGTCTGGAACCGGTGTAACAGCCTCTGGCGATATACTAGATTCCAATACTACTTTCACTCAAACAACAGCTGGAGAAGATTTTCAGCTCGATATAACAACCAGGTTAGCGGATTCAACAACTGGTTTAGTTCTATTGGAAGATATAGACATAACAAGAAACATAACAACAAACGCTACCACTACCTCCTTATCGGTCTTCTCACAGTAGGCTGTATGCCTGCTTATGCAGATGACGATACTTATAATACAGCGGCACCAGAATCGACTGCCACTGGAAATGTTACGAATCAAGCTGTACAATTCCAAAACAATGGTGCCCCTAGTAGGCAACAAATGGGAGGATATACTGGTCGTGGTATAGCCTGTAATGGGCCTACCATGACCTTTTCTCCTTTCTGGCTAGCTAGTGAGAATAAACCTTATGATCCTGAAAGTTATTCGAGAGGCTGGAACTATGGTGCTCAATTGAACTTTATGGTTCCTATGGACTCATCTATTACTGAGATGTGTAAGACGTTAGCTAGAAGACAAAATGAGAAGATGCGAGTTGACTACGAACTTGTACGTTCATTAAAATGCGCTGAACTAATGACTAAGGGTTTCACCTTTAGACCAGGTTCACGTGTTGAACATATGTGCAATGATGTAGTACCTATTGTTTCTCTTATCAAACCACAACCAACTACTGAATAATGGAATTACTATTTTTATCTGAACCCGCTTTTTGGCTGATTGTAGCCCTAGCATCAGAACTGATCGCTTTGTCTCCCTTAAAGGAGAACTCAGTCATACAAAGTGTTATTACACTATTAAACAAACTTAAGCCAGATGACAAAAAAGAAAGCAAATGAAGAACAGTTTAATGAACTTCATAACCTTGTAACTCTTGAATTCTTAAAGAGAGTTAAGAGTGGTGAGGCTTCTGCCCATGAACTTAAAGCAGCCTGTGATTGGCTGAAGACAAATGACATCACTGGTGTAGCTTATGATGGTAATCCATTAGATAAACTAGCTAGTGTTATGCCTAAAGTTAACCCTGAACTAGTGCAGACGAGGCTCTATGGCAAGCAAAAGTACTGAATACTACAAATCTCACGCTAGTGCGCTTAAAATTAAGCAAGACTACCAGCGTGAGTATAACAAATCACCCACTGCTAAGAAAAAGCGAGCAGCTTTAAACAAAGAAAACCGTAAGAGAGGAACCTATGGGAATGGTGATAAGCTGGATGTCTCGCATAAACAAGGCGGTGGCACCAAGCTCGAAGGACAAAGCAAAAACCGAGCAAGAAACCGAGGTAAAGCAAAGTAATGGCAACTAATTATAAGCCTTTATCTGAAGAAGAATTAGAGGCAATGAAAAGAGCAGCCGCAACTGCAAAGTTTTTATCTATTCCAGCTGATATTGTAGGTAAAGGTGTTAATGCACTTTGGGAGTTACCAGGTATAGTAAAGACTGGAAAAGGTCGGAACCAAAGACAAAGTGATAGATTAACTAGAGAAGCTGGTGCTCAAGGTATTGGAGGCACTCCACAGACTAGAGATCATAGCTGGTTTGATGGAGGTAATGCATATGCTTCTCAACCTGGTACAGGTCAGTTTATACGATTGCCTGAAGATATGCAGACTACTACTGCTGAAGATCGAGCTAAT
>VTLG01013632.1_pt1 | contig 12837 bp, 20 predicted proteins | sample 4694571 | NCBI WGS metagenome assembly VTLG01 (sample SAMN12604809, study PRJNA352737) | marine metagenome | biome: ENVO:00000447; feature: ENVO:00000209|ENVO:00000569|ENVO:01000036; material: ENVO:00002151; isolation source: viral sequences binned using virsorter ... | reverse complement strand
TCCTGGTCCATCAACCAAGCCACGTTTAGGTGTTGTCAAACCACCATGAGCAAAACTTGTTGGAGCTCTGTCTTTAAGAATATCTTTTTGAATGTAATCCACGGTCCCCTGTTCAAGGATACCTCTTGAGTTTAAGTAGTCTACGTTTTCTCTAAGACTTTCTTCTTTAAATTCTTCCACGGCTTGTTGTGGTTTTTTCTTTGGCAGTAATCCACGTGCCGCGTTTATTTTTTTATCTAAGTATGATTCAAACATTATTTTTTCTTGAACATTGTAGCGAGGCCACCGGATTTTTTAGGAGTATATTTATCAGGGTTAAAAATATCTATATTTTCTTCGCCTTCTACAAAATCTCCAGCATCATTTACATGTCCGGTCGAATCTGGAAATTGTTCCATGTTTTCATTGTGAGTTTTAAAGTTTTTTTGATGCTTCTTTAAAGCTTCTCTTAAAGGATTACTTCCTTCTGAACCTAAATCTTTAGTAGCCCATTTTCTTAAATATTCTACCACTTCATCTTCTTCTTCAAAAATATCTAAATAACTTGCAGAATCAGGAGAAGTATCTTCAGGACCCATGCTACCATAATCAGGTTCTGTATAATTGAATTCAGGTCTTTCTACTTCAACTTTCACATTTTCAGTTGCGGTAGGAAATTCAGGATCGCTTCCATATCTTTGAAAACCTGTTTCTCCTGGACTAAATGAAATTCCTCTTGGTGTATCATCAGTACCTCTCCAATCAATCGTAATTTCTCCTGTTCGTTCATTGTGCTCCATTTTTACTTTAACATTTTCTTTTCCTTTAATTGGAACATTAAGTTCATAAATATTACCCTGAACAAAATCTTTATCTCTTAAATCAACAAGTTTACCTTTATCTTTAAATTTACTAACTAAAGTTGGAAACCAATCTGGCATTCCTTCTACTCCGGGAAATTGAGTTTTAGGTATAACTTTAGGAGCTACTTTAGGAGCAGCTTTTTTAAGAAGAGGTGCAGCAATAGGTAAAGCCATGACTCCAGCTAATAATTTAAGAAAAGTTCTTCTAGCTAAATCAACACCTTTACCATATTTAAAACCAATTCTTTGAATACCACCATCAGCATTTAATTTACGTCCTTGTCCTTTGGTAGCCTGATTTTTAAGAATCATTTCCATATCTACAATAGCTTGATCTATATCTGTGTATTTCATAAGTTTTTCCCAAAAAGGATTATCTTTTGCTATATGTTCTGGAACATTACCGGCTGATCTCATCATACCTATTAATTCTTTATCTGAAAAATTTGGATAAAGTGATTTTGCTTTAGTAATTAAATCTAAAAGACCTTTATCGGCTTTTAACATTCCTAGTACATTTTCATATTGGTCTGTTCTCATACTTTCTAAATTTTCAGAATCTTTTGGGTGGTATTCTTTCATCCACGCCTTCATTTTATCACTTAATCTTGGTGATACTTTTCTTGCAAAACCGGAAGCTTTTTTAGGTGATATTGCTTTCTTCTTTAACAAATATTGCAACATGTTTTTTAGTCCACTTCCACCACCATATAAAAATGGAACTCTTCCACCTTCAGCTTTTAAAATATCCCAAGGTAAATTAGTAGAAGCATTAGCTGCTTGAACGGCATCTTCATAACTCATACCTTGTTCCATATACATAGTAACTAATTGAGAGTGACTAGGTCCTTTTCCTCGAGCAAAACCAATCCTTCCTCCAGAAGCCATACCTTTAGGATCCCAATCTTCAAAATCCATTTCTATCTGACCTTTTTCAGTTTCTTTAAACTCATCAAAAGGGTTAGGTTGTTTTTTCTTTTGAAATTGTCCAAATTTTTTAATCATGTGATCATATGGATTACTCCAACTTGCTGGTTTATTTGATGTAGATATAGTTGATCTTATGTCTTCTATAAGTTTGGATCTAGTTTGATTTCCAATATTTGGAATCATTTCACCTCTTTCAATTTCATATAGGTCATCTCTAATAACACTTTTTCCTTCAGGAAATTTAGATAGTGTTGTATATCTTTGAACAATCTCATCAAGCCTTAAAGGTTTTTTATCTATTTCTTGAACTAATGCTAAAGCATTTTTATAATCTTGTTTCTGATCTAATTTTCTTGTAAGTCGTTTAAACATTTCCCTATTATCTAAATAGTCTTGATTCTTAAAACTAAAGTTATCAACACCTTGATTAATAGTTCCTTTTCCAAATTTTTTATTGATAAAGTCTATAACTGATGTAACGCCTTTGACACCTTTACCTATTTTATAACCATATCTTACAGGGCCACCCACTTTAAAATTCATTTGAGACTCTTCCCAATCTACATCTTTGTATTTATCTATAAATTTTCTATGACCCATTTTTATTCGGTCATCAGCTATTTTTAAAAACTCTTTCATTTGATCTTGAGATAATTTATTAAACTCATCGTCTTGTTTTCTATTTATAACTCTTTTAATAAAAGCTTGAATATCTTCATCAGTATTAGCAATTAGCTTTGTAAAGTATTTATCTTTAAAATCAGCAAATTCTGCATTATCTAATCCACCACCTTCTATAACTCTTAGAGTTTCTCTTGTGTTTTGATTTCTATTTCTTGTAATTGCATCTTGATACCATTGTTGATCTTCTAAATTTCCAGTTATTTGATTCATATCTCCAAAGGTTTCAGTTCTACGTTGCATTAGAGAATCAACACCAGATTTTTTAGGGTTCCCTAAAAATACTTTAACATCTCTTTCGGTAATTTTATCAATATCAAAACCCTTGTTATCCATTTGCTTGATAACTTCAAAAGCTTGATCAAAAAAATCTCTCTTATTTCTAATAGTATGTATTCCGCCTGCTGTAGGATTTTTGGCAGCATTCTTAATTAAAAGCTTACTAACTATATCTATTCCTTTAGACCAACTCATTAATAGTATTTATACTCCTGATGTATCAGTGGTTTATCCTTATAATCTTCAGGGTGACTTACAAAACCTCCCTGTCTAAATCTCATGACTGCTTGAGTCATTGAGTCAACTAAATCGTCATAATCCCCATATGGAAAAGCAGCGCATTCCTCTATGACTTCCTCTGCAAATTTTTTCTCAGGTGCCCATATCATACCTGATTCAAATAAAGGCGCTACCGAATTGACTCGAGCGTGTTTATCATTCCCTTTACTAGGAGTGAAATTCACGACTGGAATACCCATTTGACGCAGTTCAGCTGCTAAAGGTAGTCCAGAAGCTTTAGATTCTATCACAACTGTCTCTGGTTTCCAATAGTCGAATTGATGTAAAGCACGTCTTCTTAATTCAGGGAATTCATACCTTCCTTTGACAGCATCTAGTAATATCAAGTTAGCTGAGGAGTCTTCGTTAGGGTAAAATACACCCCAGGTAGTTATTGCTGAATAATCAGCAGTTTCCTTTTTAAGATAAGCTGTATCATAAGATTGAATAACATGTTGTAAAGGTGGAATAGTTTCTCTTTTCCAGGTTCTCCACCATTCCTTTTTAATAATAGCTCCTTCTTCTGAAGTTGGATTTTGCATCCATTGCGCGTTCCATTTAGGAATAGACAAAGATGCTTTAACTGCTTCTAATTCTTCTAGTTTCCAATACTGAGGCCAAACCGGTTTACCTGATGGCATAATCGCCGGGAACTCTATAACTTCCCATTTGTCAGACTTAACTTCTTTTTGAGCTTTCATTAAAGCTGCTGTTAAATCTTTTAAAGACCATCTTGTCATTACTAAGACAATAGATCCTCCTGGTTGTAGACGTTGTCTAGGTCCTGAAGTATACCATTCGTAAGCACGTTCCAACGCTTCAGGATTTAGCGCATCTTGCTCAGAGTGTGGGTCATCAATGATTAACAAATCAGCACCACGACCAGTGATGGCTGAACCAACACCGGCGGCGTAATACTCACCACCTTGTTCCGTTTCCCATTTGCCCGCGGCCTGTGAATCTTCTCTTAACCTAGTTTTAAAAACTTTTTTATATTCTTCGGTATCCATGAGTGTCTTAGCTTTTCTACCGAATCTCACAGCGAGCTCCGTGGTATGGGTAGTTTGGATTATCTTTAAGTTAGGTCTTCTGCCAATCATCCAAGCAGGAAGGAGCGTGGAGGCAAATTCAGATTTAGTATGCCTAGGTGGCATATTAATAATCATTCTTTTAATTTTGCCATCTGCAATTTTATTAAATTTATCTGCTACAATCTTATGATGGGACCCCTCTATAAATTCTGGCCAAACATGTTTTACAAAAGCTAGAAAATCAGATTTAACTCGGGACCCCTTTTTCTTTTCCGCTAACTTAATAGCGTACTTCATATACTCACGTCTGGCGTCAGATGGTAATTTTTTTATCTCTTCTATGTTCATATGGGACCCATAATGAATTTATAGCATGTTTAAGTGTAAATCAAGGTATACAGGGGGAAAGCAGTGGGACCCCTTTTAAATTTAAGTATTATCAATGTATATGTGATTCCAAATTCATAAATGGTCTTGGTACCTCTATTACTTCCCACCCTAGGGCGGGAGGCAAGCTGAGCGGCCGAAGGCCGCGACCCATTATGGACGTTACATAATTACTACAATGTATGATTATTCTTGACACACGATAAGCGCCCCGAAGGGGCGCTTATCGTTTAACTATTTAATCTAGTAAAACCATATATGCTTTCGCATTGTTCTTACGAAACCAATCTATGTTCTTACGTACTTTATCCCAATGCTTACTACCACCATAGCCCAGGCTCTTGTCCGCAATAGTAGCCGCCATTTCATAAAAGAAAAGTTCGTCGTGTCTTTTCGCCTCTTCTTTTGTTAGTTCAATAGATTCACCTGTGAATCTATTCTTTCTTGTGTATGTTTCTTTCTGTGTCTGTGTTTTCATAATCCGATAATATCCCATAAGATATATTGTTGTCAATCCCCAACGTTATTACTTATCCACGTTTCACAGAACCTTTGTCGTGCCTCGTCATAACCTTGTTCCATAGTAAGATTGTAACCAGGGTCTCTTATCCAAGCCTCGTTAAGCGTTGGGTCACTTGCCTTTCTAGTTTTTCTACCTTGTTCGCCTATGGCTCTTAATATTCTGTGTTTATACATATTAAAATATTCCATTAAACAACCCTGACTACAAAACATATAAAAATAATCTTTTGCAGTTCTATTTACATAATAGGGTTCAGGCGATTTTTTCGCCCTGACCCTATCAGTAGTATTATTATAATGACATAATCTATTCTGACAATACATTATACTATTGCCTCTACCCTAAATGGATTTTTAGCCATTCGCCATTGATTGCCTTTTGCGTCAGGTGTTGCGTCCATATCCCAATAGATAAAACAAATCTGACCTTGATTAGACATAAAACATTTCCCTGATATGTCTGTATTTGGTTTTAACCAAGACCCACGTCTCTCAATAAACTTTTCGTGTTTATCTGCGTAATAAGTTATTTTAAACCTACTTGGTATCTTATTTAATTGTGTGTTGTGTGTCATATATCCTTTCTATGTTTGTTATGTATGGGATAGTATAATATCCCATACATATTGTCAAGATTTAAACTTGATTTCTTTCTGCCATTTCTTTTTTCCACATAGCGATTTTATCTTCTCGCGATACGTGTTTATTTTTCATACCTTTAATCCTACTTGCTAGATTTTTAGGATTATAGATAGTCAAGCCACTAGAGTTTACTCTAATGATTTCTGCGTCTGTAATAGGACAACCTAGTTCGTTAGACAATTCTATTGCCTCGTCTAGATATCTATATCCTTTTAATCCAAGTTTAATTTCTTTCACTTGGTTAAGTACAGATTTAATCCACGCATAATGACATTGTATCAACTGACCTTTTGCTGATTGCCACGCAATAAGAATATCATATTCTCTTTTAGAACAAGCGATTGCTCTATCTCTACAATACTCTCTACCAATTAAATCAATCTCAAAGTCTTTATCCCATTCTTTTGCGTGGGAAGTAAGATTGTCTTTGGAATTATCATATTTAGTAAATCCTAAATACTTATTGTTAGCGTCTGACAATTTAGTCCAATGAGGATTTTGGTCTTTGTTTTCCATTTCTATATTTATATCAGGATTACAACCCTCTTGTCCTTTCAGCTCATCACGATAATAAGCGTAAGCAAACTCGTGTTTGGTATCACTACTAGCTCTACCATAATTACCATTATCAACACCATTAACTGCACCATTTAATTTGAAGTCAAAGTGTTGGGTAATTTGTGCGGGTTCGCCCTCATCGTCAACACCCTCATAATAAAAATGAAAGCAACTATCTTTTGCGATAGTAGATACGTTTTCAAATTTATTTTGTAAGTGTCTTGCCATTTCTACATCTTCAGGCGTGTAGTGTCGTCTAATGATTTCACTAGCTAACTGCCACGTCTTATCTTGTAGAGGTTTAAGAGCTTCTCTACTTTGTAGATACTTCTCTTTCTCTTGCGTTTGTTCTTGTTCAAGATGTACTCGCAATCTGTTCGCTACTTTATTACGATACTCTTGGTTTAGTCTTATTCTTGCCATATATCCTTTCTATATTTGTTATTTATATACTTGACATAATATCCCACAATCATTATATTGTCAATATGAAAAGAAAGGAAATATTTTAATGAGTTTCGCATTTTGGATTGTAATATTAATATTAGTCCATATTGGGTTCTTATTTATGTGTCCTTGGGAATAAGTTTTGCTGGTCGCCTTGAGTGACTAAATCCTGGGTCGCGAGCTTAACATAGCTGGGTTTGTAATTTGATGCATCGAGTTACAATAAGATCCTCGCCCACGACAGCAAACTTGAGCCCTGAACCACCATATTACAAACCACTTTTGAGGTGGCTCAAAGAGTGGTGGTTCTGGGGTCAAGCACCTAGTTAATTGCTAGTAGGCCTGTTGCCTAGGCTATTAAAATAAAGCACGCCGGCCTCAATGTGCTTGACTGGTTCGATATCTCGGTGGCGAATAGCTTCGGCCAGTAGTCTCCGAGACTTGAGCCCTGATCTCTGGTGCCACTTGCAAGGTAGCTACAGTGCCAGAGATCTGGGATCAAGATGGGTTTGAGTGAAACACCTCAAAGTAAAAAAGTTCCTGCTTGATCGTGGGTGGCTGAGCTATAGAAATGCCTTAAAAATTTCCTATAGGTGAGTTGATCACACCGAATAAATGCCCAAAAAAGAAAGGTAATATGAAAAAAGAAGAGACGATAACATTGAAGATTGACGGGGCTAACACTGGCCAGCTGCAAGCGCTTTGTATAGATCTGGCCTTAAGTTTAAAGCCTTGGGACAGGTATGTTAAAATGAAAATTTTTAAAGGAAAGAAAAGCTTCAAGCTGCAGGCGCCAAGAATCAGCCTTATTGATTATGTAAAACATATGAAAGAAAATAAATGATTCATAAATCTATGTCTGTTATGAACCGTGAGCGAGCGGTCCGAAGGACCGCGAGCTCCGGTAAAAAAAAGAAGCTAAAAGCTACAAGCTACAAGCGACAAGCCGCAAGCAACAAGTGGAACAAGGCCCTTGACAGCTTAGTTAATCTGGGGTAATATGGGATTTAAATTAGAAAGGATATATGGACAGCAAAACACTTAAGAGAATAGCAAAATCATTAGAAGAATTAATTCGTCTAATAAAAGAAGATATGAAGCCTAGAAAAAAATAATGAAAGTATCAGAGGCTGAAGCAATAACCGGGGGTTTGTCAAAGCCCTCTAAGATGCCCGGGTTTAGTTATAACCTGCCCGCGGTTCGCTGTTTAACCGGCGCCAAGCTGGTCCAGATACCAGGCAGCACGTGCGCTGGCTGTTATGCACTGAAGGGCCGGTACCGTTTCAAAAATGTAAAAGACGCAATGCAACGAAGGCTGGACAGTCTGGTCCATCCACAGTGGACGGCGGCTATGACTGTACAAATTAATTCAAAACTCAAGCACGGTCACAGCTGGTTCAGGTGGCACGACTCAGGGGACCTCCAGAGCGTGCAGCATCTCAAGAATATCTTCGAGGTTTGCAAAGCAACTTCAGGCGTCAAGCACTGGCTCCCGACCCGTGAAGCGCAATTCTTAAAACTTATGGACCCGGACATAGTTCCGCCAAATTTAACCATTAGATTTTCAAGTCATATGATAGGACAGCGACCAGTTAGCTTCTGGCCAAACACTAGTACTGTTGGTGAAGATGGCGCAAACAGGACCAGTCATATCCAGAACAGCAGGCTGTGCCCGGCGTCAAAACAAGGCAACCAATGCCGTGACTGCCGTGCATGCTGGGACCTAAATGTACCGAATGTAGAATATGTCAAACACTAACAACCTAGATCCTATAATAGCAAAGAATCATTACGAGTGGTGCCAGAAGGAGGGGCGCAAGACCGGTTGGTACAAGCCGCAAGCAGCAGGCGTAGACCCTGAGAAGCTTCATGCTTACAACACTGCGCGCTTCGTGGAAGGAGCTACAAGCTCCAAGCAACAGGCACCAAGCAAACCAAAACCCGAACCAAGTTCCGGTTCAAGCTCCAAGCTTCAAGCATCAGGCGGCAAGTCAATCAGCAAGCGTTGAATATGTGACCAGTCATCAAGCGCCAAGTGTGGCGTATCACGGTGATCGGATAGTAAACCGAGGATCGATTTACTCTCATAAAGTTTTATGGCTAAAGGAGCGTGGCTCTTTAGCAAGATGAAATTCCGCTTCGGACGAGTTAAATGAAATAGTTTTTGATGTGGACTGAATGAAACTTTTGGTGTCTTACACACCTTAAGTTCAACCATGAAAAAACCACAATTATCGTTATAACCCAACAGATCCGGAGTACCAAAGGAGCTCCAAGATTCTAGTCTAGTCCAGTTTATAAGTGGGGTATTTTTCTTTAATTGGGACCAAAGTTTGGACTCTTCTTTCATCGTACACACCTTTGATTAATTGCTTCGCAACTATAGAAGTTGGATCGACAGATTTATCTCCGCCTCCTGCAAATAATCCAAATATTACTGCTAATATTTCCATAATGTTGACTATTACGAATAATTACGTTAATGTCAAGGGATATGGGTGTACCACGAAATTTAACAGAACGCCAGCTCAAATTTGCTGAACAATTGGTGTATAATGAGGGTAGAAAGTCCCCTGCAGAATGTGCTAGGGATGCTGGCTATACGTCCAGGCCTAGACAAGCTGCCTCTGAATTGAGGAACCCTAGAATAAGCCCATTAGTAGTAAAATACATTGGAGAGTTAAGAGCTGAAGTACAAGAGAAGTATGGCATTAACTTTGAAAAACATATTACAGAACTTGCAAGAATTAGAGACGAAGCTAGAGGTAAAGGAGCTTGGTCTGCTGCAACAAATGCAGAAGTAGCTAGAGGTAAAGCAGCTGGATTATATATAGATCAAAAAATTATTAAGTATGGAAACTTAGATCAATTAACTGAAGAAGAATTAGAATTAAAAATGAAAACTATTTTAGATGACCACAAACTTATTACGATCGAACCTTCTCCATCTTCAGAATACATCCAAGAGGAAACACATTCCGATCAGAAAAGCACTCCTCCTTCTCATCAAAAGAACTAAACGTCCAAAGATATTTTTTATCTTTCTTAAATACATAAGCTTGAGTAATCATTGTGCAAGGTTTGAACTTAGAAAATTCTTCAGCCAACGCATGACCTGCATCGCCGGTAATGTCGAGCCAACGTATTTGATAAAAGTAATATTTCTTTTTGTTTATTACTGCATGTTTGTATTTGGATTTTTTTCTTCGTTTAGGCATAATCTTACTATAAGGGAAAAATTGACCCCTATAAAGTTCAAAATGAAAACAAAAAAACCTTCGCGCGCGGAATACACGTGTTTACTAGCTTATTTGACCTCTTGGTAGACCCCCTCTAGAAGTGTTGATATAAGCCACTTATTTTCTACCACCACCACCGCGCCTTTTGAAAATTTTTGCAAAAAAATAATCAATGCCCCTAAAATTTCCCTTATGGTGGTAAAATAGTGTGACATATATGTCACACTGTTGCATAAATACAACACTAATGGGATATTAAATGGCTTGTGCACACCCCGAAGTATGGTATGCATTTAGTCCAACATAACAAAAGGAGGCCCTATGTTTGGATCAAACGACGAAGAGTCTAAAAACAAAATCGAGCAATTAGAGGAAAAAATCGAGGCATTAGAGAATAAAATCGCTAATATCATTGATGTTCTTGAAATTCAGGATGAGGTTGAGGACGAATCAGATGACTCAGACGATTCAGAAGACGAATCAGACGAGTAATTAATTGTGTGCCGAGGCGGAGTATCTATGAATAAAGGGCATAATGATAAACCCTTTCATAACAAAAACCTCGGCACATTTCTACGATTGTGAGTAGAAACTGTTAAGTTTGGTTGAATGTTGGCGAAATTATGGCACGCCTTTTTTCTGCCTTAATTACCAATCGTATACTAGGTTGTCCAATTATTGTGCTTTCTTGCACTTCAATTCTTCTAATTGGAGCTAGTCTACCATCATCCGTTTCCATATAAATAGACGCATTACTAATAGCATTTCCTTTTTTACCATTAGTAAACTCATCTAAATATTCTTGTAAATTTTTTACGTACATTATTTCTTACCTTTAAAGAATAGTTTTAAAAACGCAGAATATGCTTTTGCTCCATTATATTCTTCTTGATCTTGTATCCAAGATGAACCAGGTGCATAATAATCTCTTGAAGTTATTTCTTCTTTTGAAATTCTTTCTTCTCTATTAGCCAAAGATTGTTTGTAAGACTCCCTCAATTTTACTTGTTGTGCTTGTCCATAAACTTCTTCTTCAGGCATAGGTACATCTGCATTTCTATATTCTTCTTCTTTAGTCATTGGTATTGGTTTATCTTTATCTTTCATAATATTTTATAACCTCTTTCGCTTTTTTTATTTTATCCATATGTAATAAATAAGGCAACAATTGTTTTAACACTCTATATGCTTGACGATGAGTAAGTTGCCATCTTTTTTGTGGTTTACTCCATCCATGTTTTATTTTACGGGGTGGAATATTACAAATATGTCCCTCTTTAAAAAATTTATAACATTTTTCAATAAGGGGAAAATAAGTATTACAAATTTCCATGCGTATAGTTGTAGTGTTATATCTTTTACCTCTTCCATTCTTTTTGAAATAGCTTTTCTTAACAATACAGCCTTCTCCATCAAAAAAACCTGCTATGTATTTAATATTAATTGGTTGCATACATTAAATAACAATAAATACACATTAATGAAAGTAACTTCATTTCTGATATTATTATTCCCCTTTTATCTCTCATATTAATTTAAAGTTATATTTTCTCTTTCGTGTTTAGCATTAATAACTCTTTCGCCAGCAATGTTATCTAATGTTTCTTGAAACATATCTCTAACTTTATTTATAGTACCATAATAGTTAGTCACATTACTTGCTAAATGATCTATCATAAAATGTGATAAGATGTGTACAGACACATCATGCCCACAATCGTGTTTATGTTTGCCTATTTCTTTAGATGCAGCAGTCATTAACTTATCAAACTGCATCATATATTTAGCAACTATTTTATTTAGCTGCTTATCTCTTTCTTTTCTTTTCTTTCTCATGTTATTTGGGCTCCTTACCCTTTGTTGTTGTTACTATGAAATTACCTTTCTTGTTAGTGTATTCCACACTATATTCTTTAGTGTGATCTAGTTTAGCACGCAACTTTTTAAAAGACATGGCTTGCATATCTTGTATTGGTTTGTCTAGTCCTAGTTCTCTAACTTTGTAAGTATATTTCATTTTTACCTTTCTATTTTTAAGGAGTAAAACCCTTTATACATTTAACGGATTGTCAAACTCCTTATTACTAATATAGGAATTTATATTAAAATGTCAAGTCTTGTTTTTATAATATTCATCTAATCTTTTTAACCATCTATATTTGTAATCTCTTAATTCATTACCTTCTAAAATAAACTCTTGGTAGTATAAATCTCCTGAACACATCATAATGACAAATTTACGCATATGGGTACCATATATAGTATCATGCGCCATACAATACGCTGCCCCTTGTAGGAAATAGTCTTCTATCCACTCTCTACGTTTAGGTTTATTAGTTTGTTTAAAATCTATAATTGAATCTTGTTCCTTATGTAAAGCTGCTAAATCTGTTTGACCTGCGTACAACTCAGGGTAGTGAACTGTAACTTCTGTTCCATAAAATGCATTGATGTCACTCAATCCACGTTCCGCGATGATTGCTGCCATGGCAGTGGCTTGACGTCCAAGGTCAGTTAAGTCAGCGTATCCTTTGTTCAAGATAGTATGCTCTAGAATCTTATGCATAGCAGAACCACGATTCGCGGACCGTTGTTTAATCTCATCAGATCTCTTTTTACCTTCACGCTCAACCCAACGCGCCAAAGATTGTCTTTTTTCTTCAGGCATGGTAGCGGATAAAATAGTAGTCACCGAGGGTAGTTTAGACTTACCCACAATGTAATGTCTTTTACCTTCAATAAGTTCTCGGTTCGTTCCAGGATAACTAAATCTATTTATCTTCGGTATCATAATCTCTACTCTTGAATGAGGCATCGGTAATTACCACACATTTATCTTTCTTATTAAAAATTTCATTCCACCTTTTTCTATAAACATCGTTCGAAACACGAGATCTTCCATCATGCTTTCTACCTTTTTCTTTTCTTCTACTCACTTTCTACTGGCCCACCATTTATCTAAAATAAAATACCAAATAGAATTAAGTAAAGGTTCTACAA
>VTLG01010743.1_pt1 | contig 12838 bp, 13 predicted proteins | sample 4694571 | NCBI WGS metagenome assembly VTLG01 (sample SAMN12604809, study PRJNA352737) | marine metagenome | biome: ENVO:00000447; feature: ENVO:00000209|ENVO:00000569|ENVO:01000036; material: ENVO:00002151; isolation source: viral sequences binned using virsorter ... | reverse complement strand
TTTATCATAACGATTATGTTGTGTGTATTTTTTTTCAAATGAATAAAAGATGTTTGGTTTGTTTGCGTCTAATTTATCAATAGCGATATCTGTATTCTTTGCCATTGCTGTTCTTTTGTAAACAATTAGTGGTGAAATGATTTGTCTTTTCTTATCTCTAAGATATCCGTATCTTTGCATTGACGCCCATCGTTCTGGTGATGCGTATAAACAAGGGACTTTTACTTTTTCTTTATTGACCTCTACTTCAGGTTTGATGACTTCATTGAAATAATACAATATAGAACTATCCATATCCATAAGACCAACCGTAAAGTTTTTAACATCATCTTTTACGGCAGGTGAATTACGACTAATTTTTGTCCCACGATTGAAACTAATTCGTTGACTTCTTGGTATTGGTTTCTCTCTTCTTGGCATTAAAATCCTCTATACTCTTCTATATTTGTTGTTGGTCTTCTCACTAAGTCACCTTCAACGATAACTGAGTGATTATTGTCTGGTTGTCCACCTATTAATTGATTTTCATTGTATGATTTTACTTCAAAAAAACCATCGTTCCATTTTAATATATCACCAATATCTGGCTTTAAATCTACTTCAACAAGATATGCTCGTTGAAATGCAAATGTCACGGTTTGTCTATTGTCTGGACCAAAATCATCATAGTTAAAATCAAAATCTCCTGCAGTAACGATACAAGGTAGTTTTACTGGTGTTTGATATGTTTTACCTTCAGATGCTTCTCCATACATATTAGTTTCTGTTTCATAAACTGATACTCTGTATAGAATAACAAATTGGTCTATAATTCCGTCTTTGGATAGATTTGGTTCACCGATTAGTTCTCGATTAAATTTTTCTATCGTGTCTAAATCCTTTTTTGGATAATATCTTGGCATTTACTTATCCTATGTAAAGTGGATAAGGCACTTTCTTTAACTTCTCTTGTTCGAATTCACTTTCGTCTTTTGAAGCTTCCATTAATGCCTTACGACTTGTTTGTTCAAGTGTTTCTCTTAATTGTTCTACTAATTGTTCTTTTTCGGCTGTTGCTTCTGCTCTCAATGTGTCACCATCTAATGAAACCTCTGCACCTGGAATAGGAATTGTTCCGTATTTACTACGAACGATACCTAATAACTCTTTTGATAAAGCGAATCCATACTTACGAATCCATTGTTTACCCACATCATTAATTTGTTTGTAAACCATAAAGTCATATTTTACATTTGAGTAGTCAGACACTACATCAGAAGAACCACTATAACGAGTTCTCAATGGATTGTCTCTATCGGATGTTTTTACATACTCAATCCATAATGAACCAGATTCAGTTGGAACTGGAAAAACTCTTAACTTATTGTTACGAAGTTCAAATGAATATGCTGACTTTCTTATTTGGTCATTGAACTCAATAGCTTGTATTCTTAACAAATCTGCATAGATTGGTTGTAATACGAATGTAATCGCTGGTGAGTGATTTCCGAATCCAAATCCGTCCAACATATTGTATGTTCCAAAACCTGTTCCAGCGTACGGGTCAAAATAACGATTTATCGCTGGACTTGCCTCGTAATGAACTCTTTTAACCTCTATTGATGCTCCTGATTCACTTGCTTCACTAACTAAAGCGTTTAAATCGTAGTCTTGACTGCCTGAATTGACTGAAACTGCTGTTCTTTTTACTTCTAATGTACCACCAACATTTGCTTCTTGTCCATATTCTTCTGAAATGAATATAGTTTCTGATAAAGTTGGTTTTACTCGTTTATGTGTGAAGTTTGAACCTGTAGCTTGTCCTTTTAGATGTAATAAGTTGTCACGAATGTTAAATTGATTAACTTGTGAACTATATTCAGACACACTTTCCTCTAAACAAGCATAAAATTGCGAATCTTGAAGTTCAACTGCGGTTATTGGATAACCTAATCTTCTTGCACACCAAGTTGCGAATTGTGGAGCTTCTGTTTGAAAGTCTGAATCTGTATCATATAACCCAAAAGGTGTAGTTCCACTTACTGCGGAACCAGAACCTGGCCATACTGCTTCTGTAGCCATTAAAATCTCCTATTAATAGTAATTGTATATACATTAATAAATATAAGAAATACAAAAAACCCCCACAAAAAGTGGGGGCTTTTTATTTTGTAATAAATCAGTTTCAGGACTGAAATTATTATGCTGCTATTGGTGGTAACTCTGCTCCGAACCATTCAGCTGAATCCATACATATGAACATATTGATTGTGTCGGCTGCTACCGTAATTGGTGTATTGTCTGATGATACGTTAACTGCGTCACCTGAACCTGGATATACTTCTAATGTCTTATTTACAAGATTGTTCATTACGAAATATACTTCACCGGCAGTACAATCTGACAATAAAGGTAGTCTAACACCTTTTGAGTCATCTGCACCTGTTACGATTACAACTGCTCCACTACCTTGAACGATTGCTCCTGCGCCAGCTTGGTCTGAACCTGCTGCTGCGACTGTTTGAACACCCATAATCAAAGCGTTTTGAGTTGTATTACCAGTAATAGTTTGTGTATCACTTAAACTAACTATTGAATCTGCTAAGTCATCCATATAGTTTGCGTGTGATTGTCTTAGCTTTGATTTAATACTAGCTTTTGTTACATTTGCCATTATTTTTCTCCATGCAATAAGGGGATTTCCTGCTTCCCTTATCCTTTAATTGTTAGATTACAATACCTACGACATCCGTCGCCAAGGCTGGAAATTAATCTTATATCTATAAGTATCTAAATTTAATTTAAAAAAACAAAAACCCCCAAAATAAATTGGGGGTTAATGTTATGTGATATTAGTTCTTAAATACTAACTATTATACATAGTTAACATCTGCAACTACGACCTTACCATAGAATTCTGGTCTAACCATCTTCTTGGCGTATCTTGTCATCACACCTTTTCTTGGCGTGAAGTTTTTAGGGTCGTACACTAATGGTGTCATAATTAACGGTACATATGGTGCATAAACCGCGCCTGTTTCTAAGAAGTTTGAACCTCTGAAACCGACAAGTATGCTATTTTCTAACATATATGGGTTTTTGTACACAGTGTATCTGTTGTTAATTGCTCCGACTTTCTGAACACCCATCGCAAATTGATTTGTGTTAGCGTCGCCATCAGCACTTGTAGCATATCCAGGAATTGACTCTAAGATTGTTGCTGTCTCAGGACTTACAACGATGAAGTTTGCTCCACCTCTTAGTGTTTTCTGATGAATTGCGTTAGATACTGATTGTATTTTGTTTCCAAGTGTTTGGAACCAATCACCTTTTGTGTATGCATTTGAAGCACCACTTGACTCTACGAATGATGAACTTGCTGAATCATATTCATATCCGACTCTTGCAGACCAGAACTCTTTCTTAGCTGAAGCGTTAGCCATCAACATATCAAGAATTTCTAAGTCAATTTCCATAGAAATGTACTCAGAAAGTAGAGATGTTAATTCTGCTTCTGCGTCAACTGAGTGATATGCATTTAAGTCTTGTGCAAGTTCTGGAGTCCAGACTGCTTTTAACTTACGAGTTTTCGCAATGATTGGAATACTCTTTAATGCGATATCTAATTCAGGAATGTCAATGTCACCTTCTGGATTAGCATCGATTTGTGATGCTGAAGGTTCAAAGTCAGTTCTACTGTAGTTAGTAGATGGTTGTTGATGGTAATCCACCACAACATTTAAGATAGCTGCAACTGAGTCTTTTCTCACAACAAATGAGATTTCAGAATCTGCTGAGCTATAGCTTGTGTATGCAGGGAAGAACTCATCAAAACCACTACCTGAGATAGAGAATGCTCTAACTCCGTCTGTGTCAGCATTTGTGTATGCTGCTAATGGTGTACTTACTTTGATAAGTGCGTTGTCTGCATTATCTGCGATTGCTTGTGCGCCTGATAGGTCTGGCTCATAGTCAACGTCTGTCCAAGCAACTGAACCGGTAGAAAATGTTGTACTACCAGATGCTGTTGCTCCACAAGTCATTGTGGATGTTTCTTTGTCGTTGATTGAGTATCCGAACTTACCTGCGCCGTATAAACCACCGCTTGCGTCTACGTTAGACCCTGATGTATTACCATATACATCTGAGTTTTCTGTATGGTTACCTGTTTGGGCTGTACCATATTTGAAATCAAGATAGAAGATTAGTCCACTTGGTAGGTTCATTGGTTGAACACTAACAAATTCTTGTGCTGCTAACTCACCAAAGATTCTACGAACCAATGGAAGTGCTACACCTGACCACTCTTCTGCGTTTTGACCACCTGTTACTGAAGCCTCTTGGATTAACTGACCTGCCTGATTTTCAAGCAAGACTGCCATTCCGTGAGTCTTAGTTTCGTCTTCTATACCTTCTAAAAGACCAGTTGGTTCCCACTTCTTAACTAACTGACGAGTTTGTTCTAATAATTGTCTTTGTGGATTATATCCATCCATCAAAGATTCAATTGAATTTAATTTACTCACGATTAGTCTCCTAAAGTATGTTTGCTAATTTTTTGAATCTAGCTTTTAACTCTGCTCCTTCTGACAATACCTCTTTTACTGGTTTTGTAGAACGAGTTGGTTTTGAACTTGAACCTTTTTTAACTGACTCACTTATTCTTGAAGGTTTCTTAAATGATTCTGCTAATGTAGCGTAAACCAATTTAACTTCTCTTAAGTTTGTAGTTCTGTCAAAGTTTTCTACAACTTTTAACTTTTGGTTGTTGTTCAATCCAAATGCTCTAAACAATTTGTTTGAGAACAATAGTTTTGCATTCATCAAATTAACTTCGTTTAATTGTTTTCTCATAAAGTTAATAACTTTACGATGTTCTTTTATTTCTGATTTGAGTTTTTCATTCTCTTCCGCGTCTTCTTCTTCTTTGTCTTCTTCAGTAAGTGCTCTTAACACTTCATCTAAGTCAAGGTCGCCTTCTTCTTTGTCTTCCTCGTCTTTGTCTTCCATTTCTACTAAATCGTCAACAGTTTCGTGGTCGCCAAGTTCGTCTCCGGCTTTCTTATCAGAACCTTCTGATTCTGGTCCTTGTCCTATTTTTGAAGAATCGTTTGCTGCTGCATTGACTTTGTTGTCAGCCTTACCGGTTTCAGATGATACATCATTCTCAGCTAGCTTTTCGTCGTCAACTTCAACTTCATCTTTGTTCATACCATCACCGACTTCGTCTGTGTTGTATTCTTCATCAATGTCGTCTTCGTCTTCCAAGTCTTTTTCTAGCTCAGCTAATACGGATTCAAGGTCAAGTTCGTCCTCTTCATCTTTATCTTCCATTTCGTCCATTTCCTTTTCGTCCTTGTCTTCCATTTCGTCTTTATCTTCAGATTCGTCCATTTCCTCTTCATCTTTATCCATCATTTCTTCGGCTTCTTCCTCGTCTTTGGCCATCATTTCCTCAGCGTCATGCTCACCTTCTTCGTGTTCACCTTCTTCGTGCTCACCTTCTTCGTGTTCACCTTCTTCGTGTTCACCTTCTTCGTGACCCATTTCGTCTTTGTCCATCATTTCCTCAGCATCCATTTCGTCTTTATCCATCAGTTCTTCAGCTTCTTCTTCAGACATGCCTCTTTCTTCAGCATCTTCTTCGTCAGCGTCTTCCATTTCTGATTGGATTTTTTTAGACAACATAGATTGTAAACGTGGTGTGAATGCTTCCTCAAGTGCTATCTTTGCATTTGCAAGTGCTGTTTCACGAACTGCTTTAGCATCTGCGATAGCTTCTCTTAATAAATCATCCATTATTAATTCTCCGTTTGGATTCAATATAGTTATTTGGAACTATAATTAGATTAGTTTAATCGGTTACACTATATGTTGTGCGAATGCACGATAGTGTATTTATTTGATAATAAGTATCAAATATTTGAAAAAAATCACACAAAGTGTGTATTTTTTTTAGTCTTCTTGGTTTTTTAATTTTTCGTATTTGGCTCGTAGTTTTGCTTTATTTCTTTGTTCTCTTTTGATTGCCGATGGCTTTTTATAAAAAGAACGCTCTTTCAATTCAAACATAATGCCAGAATCTTTGACTTTTCGTTTAAATATTTTAAGTGCTTTTTCTACTGATTGACCCTTACGAATCTCTACTTTTAACAACCTTTACTCTCTTTCTGTTATTTCTTTACTTTTTTTATGGACTCAACCCATTTAGCATACTTCTTACCAAGCTCGTATAATTCTCCAGCTGCTCTATTCGCTTGTTTAGTTTGTTCTTGAATTTCTTTGTATAATGTTTTCCACTCTCGTCTTTGATTTTTGTATTCAGGACCACGCAAATTATCTAAGACTTCTCGTCTCATATCATATGCTAATTGGTTTATCTCATTTGTCTTTTCATCAACAATCTTATTAATACCTCTATTTCCTGACACTAAACTCCATAAATCTTCTGAGTCTACTACTGCAAGGAAATCGTCTATGTCTTCTTTTACTGGTTCTTTAACTTCTTGTTCTTTTTTCAACTTATATGCTTTGGTAGTGTCTTCAAGTGTTGGTAATGGCTCACCAAACTTTCTATCCAATACTTTTAAACTTGATTCTTTTAGTAGTGATTTAAGTTTCATTATTTAAGTTTACCTTCAGCTTTTGCTTTGTAGTTTTTATCTACATAATTGAAAAACTTTTTCTTTTTCTCATCGTCACCTAATTCGTCTGGTGATTTGATTCCAAATTTTTTCATAGCTGATTGGAAAAATTGTTCATAGTCGCCTTCTTCAATACTATCTTTACTTCTAACATCTCTATCATCATCGTCGTGTCCTGGAATGTGTGTTTCAGGAATATCATAATAACGATTTAAAATTACACCCATATCTTCATATAGTGCTGATAGTCTTTGTTGTACTGATGATGCTTCTTCTGCAATCTTTGAGAATTGTTTTGAATGATTAGTCAATTCTTTCATATTACGAGTCACGGTAACTTTATCAAACCAATCTTCAGTTTCTTGAACCGTATGTGTTGCTGCCATCTCTGCTATTTCAGATAAAGATTTTGCAGTTTTCTTTAATGATTGTTGTTGATATAGTGTTTCACCTAATTTGTTATAGCTTTGTAATGCTTTTGATACTTGTTCAGATGAAATTTTCTGTGTTTGTTCACCATACTTTTCTTTAACGATTTGTGATAATGAACCATATCCTGCATTGACTGCTGGTACTGAAACTACTCCACCGACTAATGAAAAGTTTTCTTTGATTATTTTTTTAAGTTTTGCCATTTTATTTTCTCCTTACTTATAAATATAAGTTAGTTCTTTTTTCGTCTATTATACTTGTTAAATCTATCTCTTACATCATAGTATAGTTGTTGTAATACATTTCTTTTAGAATTACTTGCGTCTCTAATGTTTCCTTGTCTAATACTACGAATCAAATCCATATTGTCATATTTTTTATTTTTTAAGTCAGATGTAAAAATACTTACTGCTCTTTGTTGAGCTTTTCCTATTTCTTTTGCTGCTTTGTTCACCGAATCTACTGAAAATTTTTGTGCTTCTTTATTGGAATATCCGGCACCCACATTAGTAATGCCAGAAAAATCTTCTTCTAAATGTTGTACGGAAATATTTTTAACATCTTTCTGAAATTCTAATATTTTTTTCTTAAAAGATAACTCAAGTTCTCTTGATGATTTTCTTAAACCTTCTTTGTTTAAAATCTTAACAAGTTTTTTAATTTCTTTATCTATGTATCCAACGTGAAAATCTATATTACGAACTGATGATTTCATATCTCGTTTATCTGAAGAACTCATTTCTTCTTTTAATAATATGTTTTTTAATTTAATCACTATCTAAAATCCATCTTCATAATTGTGTTGTAGTAATTTTGAACATCTTTTGCGTATGATTCAGTATCACTTCTACCAAAATCTGTTGTTCCGTATTTAATTTTATCTTCTTTTTCTTTTTGAATTGCAGCTAAGTAGTATCCATAATACTCATACAATCGACTTAATTGTCGACCTACTTCTGCGGTTAACTGATATGCTTCTGATTCACCTGTCTTTGCGGTTCTATTAGATTGATAACTATCAATAAACTTTTTAACTTTACCGGTTGCTTTCTTGCCACCAAGTGCCGAATCAATAATTGATTGACAAAAGTCAGCTGCTTGTTTTACTTTTTTCTTTAATTGTTTTGGGTCATTAAGTTTTTGTCTTAACAATTCATCAAAATAAGATTGATTGATTCTTTTGAATTCATCATTAGTAGTGAACTTTGCTGCACCGAATTGAGCTGCTTGTCTCATTTGTCTTTTAACACCAGCGCCCATATATGGTTGGTTCTCATCTAAATTGATATGATGAAACTTGATACCTGGTATTTTCATTACTGATGACAATGCTTGGTATCCGAGTTCGTTCATACCGAAAGTTCTATCTCTTGAATAACTTCTTGAACCTGCAGTTACATCAGGCACTTTACTTCTTCTACTACTATACTGAGTTCCTTTAGTTGTTTTACCTGTTGCTGTCATTACATTGGTTATTGGTCTCCAACCTTTTGTATACCAAAGTGGTTTTCCGTCTTTCAATACTAATACTGCTGTGAACTTATCAATACCCATATTATCACCACGATACCAAGATTTTTTACCTTTGACTGGCACCGTAACATCTTTATCAACGTATGCAATTTCAATACCTTTTTTCTTTGGTTTAGTATTGGTTTCTATTTCTTTATCTGTAATTTTTTCCCATTGGATACCAAGTTTTGCTCCGTATGACCAAAAGTCTGAATCATTTCCTCTCCAACGATTTGTCAATGCACGAAGTTTACCTGATGCGAATGCTTCTGTCATTATAATTTTATGTTCTTTTATGATATCTTTAATCTTAATCATTATATATATCCTCTCGTTCCTTTAGATTCACCTTTACGATAAGAAGTATGTTTTTTAATTAATTCTACTGCCTTTTTAACTTTATCAGCGTCCCCCTCAATACCAATGTAAGATGCGTAATTTCTCTCAGGGTCTCGTCTATCTGGATTACGAAACTTTCCTGTGATTGGGTCGTTACCCGTTACGATTAAAATACCACGACCTTTCCATTGAAACCCTTTATCAGGATTACCAATCTTTGACCTCATAGGAATACCTAATGCTTTTAATACTTTTTTATATCCACCTGGTTTAAAGTCCGATAAATCAAATCCGTGTCTAGCTTCAACTAAACGGAAGTCTTTCCATTTTGCATTCATATCTTTTATTTGTTTTTTATCCATTGTATTCCCTATAATCTTACATTCATACCTGTGTTCTTTTTGAACATCTTACCTAATTGGTCGGCATAAACTCCTTTTTCTTTTGATTTAATTTTTATTCTACCAGCTCTCACTTGTAAAAATTCCATATCATATAAATCCATTGATGTTAATCTAATTCTAACATGCGATACACCTTTTGCATTTCTACCGATTTTCATATGAAGTTCGTTTTTTGGTTTATCTATTGCAAGATTTTTTGCTCCTGTCATTGCGATAAATCTATTACCACCTAATTGTTGTAGTAATTGTTTCGGGTCTAATCTGGCTTCATTTACTGATTCAACTGGATTCAATAAATAATTGGTTGCTTTTTCTAAATAATTCTGTGATAAAGTTATTTTATCTGTCCACCAACTTGGTAATGAGTCTTCTTTGTTCATTCCGTTTAGTTTATTCAATAGTTTATTTGAATCTTGAACCATAATCATTACTTTTCTTTTTGATGATGCGACATCTGTGTGTCCGTCTTCATTGATGTTTTCCAATTGTGCATTCTCTATTTTTCTATAAACATCTATCAATACCTTTGTAATTTTTTCTCTAAGTTTATTGGTTTTATCTTCTAAGAAGTAAAATGAATTAGCACGAAAACCACGTTGTTCAATAGATGTTTTTAAATTATATTGTAACACATTTCCAAACTTTCCGTTTGCTAAATCTTTTTTGATATCATTTATATCAGGTGCTTCCAAACTATTTGTATGTTTGTCCATCTCTGGTTGTATAAATTTTTTGTAAAGCTTTTGAATTGCTTTTAGTTTGTTTAAATCTCGTTTAATTGGATGTTTTGCTAATGCACCTTTTAAGTTTTGTGCTTGTTTAATAACTAACTCTAATCCTTGTAAGAACTTTTTTGAAAATTCTGCACCATTTGAAACTCTACTTAGTGATGCTTCATTTACTGATTCCTTTTTCTTTTTCTTTTTACCTTTGGCTTCATATCCACTTGCAAATGCTGCTCGTCTTTGAGCTGCTGAAGCAAATCCCTCAGTCATATCTTTTAATGCTTGTTTAAATGCTTTCTTATCTTTTTTGTAATCCATCATTACTTGGTCAAATCCTAACATATCAACCATATCCATAAACATTTCTTTTTCTTTTTTGTTTAGTTTGTTGATAATCTTTTTAGATTTTGCTGACATTTCGTTTACTGATTCTTTTAATTTATCCATTTTCTTCACAACATCTTTCATAAATTTTCTTTTACCAACTCTATACATACCCGTAACTCCACTATGGTCTGTAATCATATACATTTGTTGAATTACTCTTAAAGCTTTTTTAACTCCATTCACATTTCTGTGTTTGACTGGTAATTCATTAAATAAAATTCTTGTCCAATGACTAACGATACCACTTGCGATTTGTGTTTTTTTACCAACATCTCTGTATGGTGTAAATGATTCATTCATTTTTTTCATTTGGTCGTGTGATTTTTCTAACTCCATACCTGGTTTAAAATTCTTTCCTTTGTTCATCACAACAAACACAACACTTCTTGGATTTACGGATTTTACTTTACCCATAGCGCCGTGGTGTGGACAACTTGGATTGACATCTTTTACAATGTCACCTGAACCATAAGTGTAGTCTTTTAACTCTTCTCTTATAGTTTCTTTTAACTTATTTAGTATGTCTTCTTTTTTCACCTTGGTTGGTAGTCCTTTGTGTTTTGTTTTAGCGAATTTCTTAACACTTGACTTCTTCATATCTTTTGCCGCATCTTGTGCGTCTTTAGAAAATTCAGAAGCAGGTTGTTCTCCTTTTTGGATTGACCTTACAATCCCCATAAATTTTTGTTGTTTTTTACTAAGTGCTGGCATTATCTATTGTATCTTGTTTTAATTTTAGATAATCCTTCTATACCTTCATCTAATTCTTTCTTGTAATAATCACTAAGTTTTTTCTTTAATTCTTTTCTTCCTTGTTCATATTCTTTTTCACTCATATCATAAATACCCATTTCATATGATGCTAAAGTATCTACATCCATCTTAAGTTCTTTACCAAGTGAACCCATCTTTTTAAATTTATCATCAAGGATATCATAAACTTCTTCTGCAAAAGGTTCGTTCTTAGCGTTTAACAAACCCATAATTTCATCTCTATCCATTTTCATATTTGCTTTGTCTGCAGCTGATGACATTTCTTTATCTGTTTTCTTATCTACTTTTGGTTTATCTTTGATTCCAAGTAAATCATTAGCGTCTTCTGGCTCCATTCCATATTGTGTGCTTGTTAACATCTTTTTAATTTTTTCAGGGTCTCCTTCAAAGTCTGCTAAGTTACCTTGTTGACCACTTCTAATATTAGAAACTTCTACACCATATCTATCTGCAAATCTTTTGATATCTTTTTTACCAAAAGTAGAAAACTCTATACCACTTGTTTTGGTTTTTTTACCTTTAGGTGCGTCAACAACTTTATCTTTACCGGCTACTTTAACAACCGTGCCTGGTCTCATTTTGTGTTTTTTCTTGTATGCCGCAAACTCTGCTGGTGTTTTGAATTCTAATTCGACTAATATGTTTTTTAGATTAATCATTATTCACCCCTTATGATGTGGTTGATTATATCTTCTGCTTTACAATAATCACCACAAGTTCTACCTTGTTTATCTACTGATTCGTTCATCGGATATAAAAATGCTCCGTGTGTAGATGGATTTGATACAAAGTCAAATGCAATTAACTCAAAGTCATCACCTACTTTTGAAATAGTATCTCCGTTTGATTCTCTAACCATTTCAACACTACCTAATCCTCGTGAACTGATACCTAACTTGATTCCGTTTTGGAATAATTCTTTCAATATATTACCACTTGGTGTTGTTAAGATTTCTACCGTACCGACTAAGTTATCACCTTCAAAATGCATATCCTTGACATTGTGAGAAACATTTTGTAAATTAACAACTGAACTATCAGGATGGTCTAATTCACCTAATGCTCTGTTTTGTTTTACAAAATTCTCATCATACTTTTTAGCTTCACGAACCAATATTTCTCTTGGATATACTCTTCCGTTTTGATTCTTTGCCTCTGCTCTTTGCAATACACCTTTAACAACTAACTTTCCGTTGTTTTCTTTTAACGCCTCATTTATTTGAGTTGGTGTAATACTAAAAGGTATGTAATCTACAATAACTTGTTTCATTTTAAATTTCCTACTTTATTTGCCATCTTTACTAATCTTTCTGAAATCTTAGTCAATGCCTTGTGTGTATTTTTCCAATAGTCTTCTGACTTCATTTTTAATTCTGTTTTTAACTTAAGATTCATCTTTACGGTTTTGTCTAATTCGTTTAATGCGTCTCTAATTTCTCTCATTGACTTACCGATTTTTTGTTTTGGTGTTAAAGATTCGTCGTTTCTCCAATCGTGATAACGACCTTCACCTAATCTATGTTTTGTTTTGAAAAAGTGTGCAAGTTTTCCTATTTCTTTTCTAGCTGTCAAGATAGTTTCATAATAATCATTATAGTCTCTATCCATAAGTGTCCTATCACCTACTCTAGTAATCTTGATG
>VTLG01008364.1_pt1 | contig 12839 bp, 13 predicted proteins | sample 4694571 | NCBI WGS metagenome assembly VTLG01 (sample SAMN12604809, study PRJNA352737) | marine metagenome | biome: ENVO:00000447; feature: ENVO:00000209|ENVO:00000569|ENVO:01000036; material: ENVO:00002151; isolation source: viral sequences binned using virsorter ... | reverse complement strand
ATGGAAATCCCGATAACATACCGGCAACTTCATCATCAGTTTTTGATGGGAATAAATACTTCAGTGCTTCTATGCTATCAACCCCTAATTCTTGTAAGTTTCTACAGAATATGGATTGCTGCACTTTATCCTGTGCAGTATCTTCATATACAGGACCCATCCATCTCCAAGCTACTGTTCTTTCTCCATCTGGAACTAATCCAAGAACACCATTAGGTATCTCTTTTGTTTCTCTGGCAAGGTCAATTGCTCTTTGTAATTTCTTTTCATATGTAGCTTTCTGCTTTTCAAATTTTTCTAAAGATTCAGGAGTATCATCTACAGGTTCTTCAGGATATTTAATACCAGATGCCTGTGCTAATGTCTTACGGAATATTTGTTCTTCCTGAAAGATCATTAACTCAAGACACTTACAGATTCCATATTCATATATCTGTAAACATTTCTTTCTAGCTGTAGCACTTACTCTTCCATACTGAGATTTAATTTCAGTAGCAGTTACATTACTAATTGATATGTCATCAATACCACCTAGAGCTAAACGTATTTCATTTCTTAACTGTGAAACATATCTAGATTGATCTGTACTTACTGCATTAGGAGTAATAAATCCAACACGATCTGAAGGTTCTAAATTAGCAATAACTCTAGGAACTCTCATACCTGATCCTGGACTACCAATATATCCAGCTGGATTTCTTGTTACAGGATCTTGTTTATATGTGGATGTAAGTGTACTTAAATCAGAAGTGAATCCAGATTGACTTGAAATACTTGGTCTTTGTGGTGGAGCATCTTTACTACTCTCAACGATATCCTGTTTAGGACGTGAAGATAATAAAGTTGGATTACCAAAGAATGAAAGGTTGGCTCTGATGTTCTTAACCATTTCATCATGAGCAACAATCTGATTAGCTATCCAATCAAATTCACCACTACCATCTGTACCAAAAGCGTCAGGATTATTAAATACTTCAACACAAGGAATAAATTGTAATGTGTTTGTAAGTGTCTTTTTATTTATAGTGGTAAATTCAGTAGGATTATCAAAACTTAATTCCTGTTCACTATGTGTTTCCTCAATAGTTTCTGCTGTAATACGAAGACGCATATATCTCTTATCAGTATTCAATCCAATCTGTGATCCAGAGAATCCTCTGTTGGATTTAACTTTATAAGGATAGATAACTATTACTTCTTCCAATTCTCCTTCTGGTGAATAAAAAGTTCTATAAGAATTTTTATCAAACCAGTAAAGTCTATATGTCTTTTCTGTAGGACGAATATAAAATAAACCTTTTCCTAAAGCTAAAAAATGATCCCATATAGAATCTAATCTTGCATCAAGCTGATTAAATTTAATTACCTGTTGTACAAAATCATATCTCTGTTGACCAAAATTATCCTGTTCAGGATAGAACTCAACACCCTGACGAATACCAAACATCTTCATCTGTGCCAGATGAGCATGAATAAGCATCGTATCAGTAGCACCAGTCGAGTCACGACTTATTGCTGCCTTGAGCATTGCTTCAAAAGTAGAGTTAGTTTGATTCATCTAGGCACTTTTTATTATTTTATTACGCATCAATCTCATAGCCAGGTGCTTGTCGTTTAAAGATGAGATTTTCTTCATCAGCTTCAATGTCGAAGCGTTCTCCAGGTTGAAGACCTAGATCGTGACATACTTCATCAGGAAGATTGAATATAGCAGAACCATAAGCGTCTTGCTCTAGTTCAATACCTTTATAGAAAAAATTGGCTACCATGTTAGATACTCTTAATAGTCTAATTCGTCAATACTCTAACTCTAGTTTTCCTCTGGACATTAATCCATTACATAACCAGACCAGTGCATCAACACAATCATCGTGGGAACTAACTCCGAAATTTACAATTTCATCGTTTAGTGCCTGGAATTTGCGATATTTATTAAATAATATCTTATGTTGCTCAAATAAGCCCATAATTCCCCTAAACCTAGCAACTTTATCTCCTCTGAATCCTTTTACAGGATGCCAGAGTAAATTATAAAGTCCCTGTTCCTCTAAACATATACGTTTAAAATCAGCTTCCAGTGATGCCTGATATGCTACTGCTTCAGACCAGATATCTACAGTACTACCAGTTGGAAAATATTTATCCTGATCTTTATGAACTATTCCCCATTCCATCATCATTTCCATAATAGCTTCTAACTTTTCTACATTACCCATTATTCTTAATCGTTTACAGTCAATAATATAAATTTTGTCTCCCACTCTTCCACCCATAACAAAAACTGTATAGTCATTTCTTTCTCTAACACCAGCTGATAAATCAACACCAACACCTAAACAATCAAACTGTGTTGGTATCTGACCTTTAATAATTAGATCAGGTGAGACAGACATATCACTTGTTCTTACTACCTGATTCTGATATTGAAAACTAAAACTTATTGGTGATTGTCTTCTACGATCATTAAGATATTCAAGTGACCACATCTCTGGCCAGTATGATTTCTCATCACCATGTTCATCAACAGTTACTGCTGATTGAATTATCTGTATCCAATCATTGTCAGGAATAAAAGTAGTCTGATGTATATCATCATGTCTAAATCTTGTACCAAGACATATTGCTCTACCACCTTCAAACATAGTTGGAACAATAACTGAGTTCCAGTTATCTTCCATAGCTACACGAATATCTCTATTCTTAATATCATCAGCTGATTTTATAGCATCATCAATGATACATAAATGAGAACGCTTTGATGTAACAGCACCTTTTAATCCTGCACAACATAAACTAAATTCTTCTTCACCAGTTGATCTTATACCTGCAAACTTCCAATCAATACTCCAATACTCATTAGAATTTATTCCTTTGGCAATTTTTACCATAGGAAATACTTCTCTATAAATTTTACTATCTTCGATAATTCTTTTTATTGCTGCACTCTTTGGTCTGGCAACATCAACAGTATATGAAATATATAAAATCTTTAATGGTTTACGATTAAGTGCATGGACACCGATAGCCCAAGCTGTAAATAAACCTAACACTGTAGATTTAGCTGATCCTCTTGGAGCAAGTATATCTACATTTGGTCCAGCAATATTAATTAAACACTCACTATCTTGATGTGTATATAAATGTTCATGCCATAACTTCATATGTTCTGCAGGAGGTTTGTCCCCTACAACATCACAGAAGTATGCAAAATCTGTTCTAGCTTTTTCAACATCAACTGAAGATGTTTTCTTTACAACTTGTTGTTTAGCAGCTGCACGGGCAGTTCTACGATAAACAGAATAGATACTTGTTCCAGCCATGTACTAAGACTAACCTGTTAAGACTTATGATTCTTCCTGAAGGATTTTTGTCCATACACCCATTGATGCTTCCTGTAATGGACCTTCTATAGGATCATCTCTAAAGATTAAAAGTATTTCTCTTAATGCTCTATCAGCACCAGCTAATATTAATCCTTGTCTATCTGTAAGATGTTTTTCATCTGCCAGTTGTTTTATGTGTGCTCTTAGTTCTTTCTGAAGCATGGATATGCGAGCAGCTCCCATATCTTGTTTTACCACTCCAAGATCTATAGCTTCCCTAAGCTTCGATATATCTACTTGCATAGAATCTATTTCTATCTCAAGTATGGTGCTAAAGTTTCTTTTCTTAAATTCTTTTTTTGACCAGGTATCACAATCAGTTATAGAACCTTTATACCCTAAAAAACGAGCATAAAGATACATCTGTATAGGTGAACTGGTTTGTTTGCAGAAAGCTAGATATGTCTCTTTCTCTTTATCAGATAGAGTATCTAACCATTCGGTTATGATTTGTATGCGTCCCGTGACTGTTGGAAATCTCTATTCTCTTTATAGCGTCTAAATGCTTCCTGTTGCAAGGCAGTTCTTCTGGCTTCTTCTCCAGATTTACCGATAGTGGCTCTTGTTTCTCTACCTCTAAGACCAATCTGACGTTCCTGACCAGATAATAGTTGTGCCTGAGTCTGTCTTGTCTCACTGCCTTCTGTTTGTCTGGTAAGTCTAGTCTGTGCTCCTTCGGTCTCTCTTGTACGTCTGGTTTGAGCACCTTCAGTTTCTCTTGTTAATCTTGTCTGTTGACCTTCAGTCGCTCTAGTTGCTCTGGTTTGTCTACCTTCTTCTGCTCTAGTTGCTCTTGTTTCAGTACCCTCAGTCTGTCTAGTGAGCCTAGTTTGCTGACCTTCAGTCGCTCTAGTTGCTCTAGTCTGCCTACCTTCTTCAGCACGAGTTAAACGTGTTTCTGCTCCAGTAGTACCGATAGTTGCTCTTTCCTGTTCTCCTCTTGTTTCAGAGAGTAGACGTTCCTCAGCACCTCTGGCTCTATACCTTCTTAGATCCTGACCAGTGTAAAACTCTTCATTAAGACGATCTAACTGAGATCCAGTTTCCATGTTTAATCTAGTCTGCTCACCAGTTACTTTCATTAACTCAGTCTGAGTTCTTAAAGACTGCGTTGGTGTAGACACCGTAACAGGTGGTGGTGGAGCAGGTATATATTCAACTCTTGGTGCTGGTGGTCTTCCTCCCATAACAAAAATCTAATCTATTAATTTAATTTTAGTGCAAAAACTCTTATCTACCACCAGCTCTACCTCTAGGTGCAATACCTTGAGCACTGGCTGCAGCAGCAGATCTTAATTGATCAGCAGTGGCCTGCATTAGAGCTGCTTCTCCCTGTCTAGCTCTGAGGATCTGTTGAGAAATCTTAGTTGGTGAAGATCTATCTTCCATTAGTCTTCTTTGTGCAGCAGTCTCTGCAGCTATATCAACTAATGGCATAGTCTGTCTGAACATATCTAGATTTCTTTGCTTCTCTCTACCCATCTCATAATCTCTCAATATAGAATCAGTTATCTGCATTCCTCTAAGATTTCTATAGAATTTATCTTCATTAAATGCTTGATTTGGTAATTGAGTTTGATTTGGATCAGCATCAGGTCTTTTAAATACATCAGCTACTTGTGATCCAGCTCCTGATATAGCTTCAGTTAAACCAAAGTCAGGTAGATTAATTCCAAAAGGATTTAGTTTACCTTTTCTTTGTCCTTCTTTACCATATATGAAATTACTTAAAAAGTTTTGTCCTGTATTACCAGTTGTTACTCTTTCATCTATTCTTTTCTTAGCACCATAACGTCCTCCTGTATTGGAGTAATTCTGATTCATCAAGAATCCAAACTGATCCTGGACTCTATCTCCTCCTGTACCTCGGAATCTGTTTTTGGGATTTGTCCTAGACATGAGGTCTATTGATACTGATAATTAGAAGCTAATGCTGTAGTTGCCCCTTGCATTCCCTGTTGTGCTAACTTCTGAGCACCCATCTGACCTTGTAATGTTAGTCCCTGCTGTGTACCAAGTTGAGTGCGATATCTAGCAGCTGCCATGTTACGCTCGAAGTCTCTTGACTTTGCTCTATCTGTTATTGGTTCTATTGCTAATAAATTCTTAATCATATTATCTCTCTGAGTCTTGCCCATCTGAGCTGTGTATCTATCAATTGCCTGATAACTACCAAGAGGGTTAAACATAGATATAGGACCGAAGCCTGTTCCTTGATTAAACCCACCTGTAGGATCTCCTAACATGTTCTCAGCCATCTTTTGTTTTCTTATCAATTCATTGATTTCTTTTCTTTCACCAGCTTTCCTGAATTGATCAGTTACAAAGCCTCCTGCTAATCCTGCTCCTATTAACGGTAATAATGGTACGGGCATTTCTTTTAATTAACTCCTTTGATTAATATTTTATAGGCAGCAAACTTAGAAGTAGCTTCCTACTCTACCACCGATGTTAGATCCCATCATTGGTCCCACTCCAGGAATTGCAGATCCAACAATAGCTCCACCTACAGTTCCGATCAATCCACCGAATGATCTACCTTGTTGACCTGGCAAGGTGAATCCCTGATCTTGATAACCTTCTACTACAGTTGCATCATCAGATATCTTTGTACTACCTCTCTTATAACTTTCTGCTAACTCTTTAGCTGTCTTTCTTTGCTCCTGAGCTTGATAACTTATTTGATCTTTTGCTTTTAAATTTTCATTTATAGCTTCAAAGATACCAGAACCTCTTCTTGGTTTAGTGCTTCTTCTATAGTCCTCAGCATCTTTAAAAGCTCTTTGCTCTGTCTCTTTATAATTAGCTGGATAATTTGCAGTAGTCATTAGCTATTGAGTATAGTCGCCACGTTTGTACTTCTTATATTGTAAGGGGTCTTCTTTCTTGATTCTTCTTTGTTCAGCTTTTTGGAATAATTTTTTAGCTACAGCAGCAGTACCAAGAGCAGCCAATGTGCCACCAAGTAATATGGCTGGTTCTTTTAGATCTGGTCTTCTTGCAAATACATCTTGGAACTTAGCTCCTGCTTTACCAAGATTTCTTGTAGCAAATGATTTTGTTGCATCGACTGTTGCATCTATTTCTTTCTGTACTCTTACTTTTTCATCATCTACGAATTGTCCAACACTTCTACTGTCACCAAGACCAGACATTCCAGGAATATTTAATTGATCACCTGTTTCCTTAAGATTTTCTCTAGCTCGATCAATATCTCTTCTTTCTGCTCTTAAATCTCTTAATTTATCCTGCAACTTAACATTTTCCATTCTGACAGGTGTTTTCTCATCTGGTCTAGGAGCATAGTATATAGGTGATCCATCATCTCTAACCATACCTTTAGTTCCAACTTTAGGAATATATCCAACAACTCTTTCTACTCCTTTTTCTCTTCTATTAAATGGGATATTCTGTTGAGGACCTTGTTGCATTGGTTTACCACGTATATCAAACTCAGGTTTTATTTCTGCATGAGTTTTAAGTCCAGTGCCCCCACTTGTATCTGGTGTTATATCAGAACCATAAACAGGTTGCATATTACTAATTCCAAGACCTCTAGGATCTAATTTATCTTTAGCAGCCTTTATAGTTGCTATGCCAGCACCAATACCGAGCACTGAACTAGCAGTTATAGGCATACCTTTTACTCTAATCTCTGGATCATTTAATCCACGAGCTGTTCCTTTTACAAGTCCACCAAATGCAGTGAATGTTTGTTTCTCTGGATCTATATCTATTCTCTTACCTGCTTCCGGTTTGCGATTTACATAGCGTCTGTAGTCAGCAATAGTTGATGGCATTACATCAGGACGTTCTTTTATAAATTCTCTAAAAGGTAACATCTGACTTCTCTGGAATGCAAATGTTCTAAGTGCTCCTTCTTCTACTATGTTCCTTGGTGTTCTACCTGTAGGATCTTCATCTTTAGATTTTGGTGCTACAGCTTTATAACCTTTTGGTCTAAATCCATCTAATGGTGATCCTAACTGTCCTGATAGTGTTGCATATAACAAAGGTACACCAGCAGCTACAGCAGCCATAGCCACTGGACTTTCTAATCCTGTAGCTTTACTGGCAGCTACACCTGCATCACTTGCTATTCGATGTGGGTTTGTATATTTATTAAAATTTAATTGAGCCTGTTTTGTAAATACAGCATTACCCAGTGCATCAGATACTATCTTTTCTCCAGTAGGTATGTTTTCTTTAACTACCCGTGCTGTTTCTTTTAATGGGTTAGTACCTGAATCTTTATCAAAAGAATAACGAATTCGATCAACTGCATCTTTTCTTAATTCTGCTTGAAACTCTCTTGCATCTGGAGACATTCTTGCTCCATACATCTGAGTACCATATCTACTTTGATACAGATTTCTATTTAATATGTCACCTGTTGCTCTTAAAGAATCACCAGCACTTTCTGTTGCCTCTTTTAAACCTTCCTTAATTCTTGTAGGAACATTTTTACTTTTATCAACAGCATCTTGAATAGGTTCTTTAAACTTCTTTAGAAATTCTAAACTATTCGAGAAAGGGTTACGAATTTCTGCCATTCATCTAGTAACTAGCTTGTCTCATCATGCTTTGTGCAAGACTGGCTAAAGTTTGATTATTTGAATCAGGACTCATATGCATTACTGTACTGGGCATCTTTTCTATCTGAGCTAATTTCAATCTATATTCATACTTATCTCTTTCTGATAATGCTTCCTGTGCCTGTACATTAGAGAGATCTCTAGTTGAAGGTCTTACAACTTCATTGTACTCAGGTTCCATTGTATGTTTAGTTGCACCAGTAGGAGTAGTTGGTCCTTCACCAAAATCTACAGGATAATCTTGTCTACCAGGGAGAAATGCATCAGTTGCTTTTTGTCCAGCTACCTGACCAGCTACCTGACCTGCAAATGTAGCAATCATTGGTTTAACTCCACCAGCTGCTAAACCAGCAGTTACCGGCATACCAATTCCCTGACTAACTCCCTGACGTAATATACTTTCTCCTAAACCTGATCTTGGTTGTTGACCCATGACACGAGGTACTACCTGTTCTGCTGCTACACCAATTCCTGTAGCTACAGCATAAGGACTGCTTACCATCTTACCCACGTTTCTTACTCCCTGAGCACCAGCTTCTCCCCCTACTTTTGTTCCCATACCAACTGCAGCTTCTCCTACTCTTCCTGCTGCTTTACTAGTTACATCTCCTACAGCTCTTGCTCCAGCTTTTATAGTTTCAGGTCCTTTCATTATTCCTTTTCCTACAGCTGTTAGATCATCTCCTAATGCAGAAGCTAGTTCAGCTCTGTTCTGATAAAGAGCTTTTCCTGTTTCTTTAGCATATTGACCAACCTGTTTTCCTATATTCCCTGCTTGTTGAGTAGCTTGTTTTAGTCCTTCTTTAGAGAAAAAATCAGCAAGTTTCTGACCAGCCATTGGTATTCCTTTTTTAGCTGCTTCTACTCCTGCTTTAATCGTTGCCTGATTAATCATGTTGTCTTTACTCCGTCTGTTGGGAACTGTCCGTTAACTGGTGGACCTTTGGGATCTCCTATTACATATTGTAGGATAGTATTTCTATCAGGCTTCTCTTCTGGTGGTACTAATATTGAGTTTCTGAACTTAGCTAAGAATGCATCAGACTTAACTTGTTGACCGGGATCATTGAATTGTCCCATGTCATCTGCTTGGTTGATTATTTGTTTTCTAACAACTTCTGCTCTTTGATCATCAAACTGTCCAGGTGACTCTCTAGTATAAAGATTGTTTGTATCTCGCATCTTTGCTACAAACTTATTTGTAAAGTCTGTATTAGTTCTGCCAGAAAAATCAACATTGTTATCTATAGCTTCACCTTTTTTAACCAGCTTTTGTCTACGATTTAAATTGTAATCAAATACTGACATGGTTATTTCTTTTTACGTTTACGTAATTTACTTAGAGTTTTAGCTAAGTTAGCTTGGCGAACTGTACGAGTATCATACTTATCTGGATTAGATGTTACCTTTGATGCAAACTCTTTTACATCCATCCCTCTTGCTTCTGCTTTCTTAGTAAAAGCACCAGGACGTTTGATAGCATCTTTAATCCATTTATCAGCCATTGGATAAAACTATTTTAGCAGTAGCCTTATTCAAATAAAGCTTTTTCTAACTGTGCAACTAGTAGGTCATCTACTTTGTTACCACTCTTAGCTGCAGCTTTTTTTAGTAATGCTACTACGAATTTTTTTAGAAGATCATCTAAGTCTTCTGGAATTTTATCAACTGCTTTGTTTATGACGTTGATTGCGATTGGTAATAAAAATTTAGTCATTGTTCTATGTTCTTGAGTTTAATTCTAACCCCCCTGTTGTTTTCTTCTCTCTGCTATTCTTCTTGCTATTATCGCATTTACATCTAAAGCTCTTCCTGCACCTTCTTCACTTGATATACCTGAAGCACCTGTTGATTCTGATGCATCTGGTTTTGGTACAGGAATACCACCAATAACTCTTTTGCCCCTACTTCTCATATTTTTAATCATATTTTTAGTTCCAGTTCCACCAGGGAAACTAATTAAAACATCTCCCTCTGCAGCCATTTGTTCATTACGTATTGGGCCAGCTGCTTTTCCATGCTGATTCCAATCTGCTGAGAATCTTCGTATATCTAAATTGTTTTCTTTAGCATAGCGTTCTCCTAAACTATCAGCTCCTGTAGCTCCTCCAGAAATAATATTTACTTCTGTGCCAGGTTTTAAAGTTGATCTGAAGTTATCTAATTTAGTCTTTACAGCTTTGTAATCAGAATAATTTCTACCTCCAGCTACTATCACATTTAATGGTTTGTTTTCATCTTGTGTTGCTGCAGTCTGTCTAAGTTCTCCTGTAGGATCTTTTTGATTTAAAAAATCTTGAACACGTTGTTTAACTGTGGTTGGATCTCCTGTTCTATAAATATCTTGAATCTCACCAGCTATGCCAGTAGGTTTAGATCCAGCTGTCATATCTCCAACAGTAACTTCTGTAAAATCTCCTTCTCTATCTTTTATAAGTTTGGTGCCAGGTTGTTGTAAAGAGAATCCACCTTTTCTTCCTGTTTCTACTTCTTCTGGAAAATCAAGTCCACCAGTATCTATTACTCGTTTAGTATCTTGTTTTCTTTCAATATCTGGAATAACTTTAACTTCAAGTTGAGGATCTAATCTATCAAATCCACCTGTTGTTAAATCATCTCTTTGTTGTACATCTACTTTGTAACCTGTACCACTTTCTTTACCTATAAGACTTTGTAAGGTTCTAGGAACGGATAAATTACGTATATTTTCTTCTGTTTTTCTTGTAATACCAGGAATTCTAGCTTTTTCTTTTTGATAGCTACCACGTAATTTATTTAACTCAAGTTCAACACGTTCTACCCCTGAAGTATTACCATCTGCTTTTAAACTATTTTGTAAATCTTTTAGTGCTTGTCCTCTTCTAGCAATTGCTTGCATATTAGACATAGCTTCTAATTTTACTTTTCCTCTAAAATCTTTTTGTTGTTGTATTCTTTCATCTAATTTTTTTGCAGTTTTACCAAATGCAGCTGGTCTTTCAATCTCTGATCTATCAATATCTTCACCACCAATCCTTACAGTTGGCTTACTTGGATCTTTCATGATTTCATCAAAATCAGCACCCAGTTGTAAGTTCTGTTTTAGTTTAGTAAATTCAGGTCCAAAATCAGCTGCTCTATCTCCTATCATTGCTGCTGTTAATTGTTCAGCATGCATACGAGCTAATCTAGGACTATTTTTATATATCAATCCAGATTTTAATCTGTCACCAAGAACTTCAGCTTGTAATGGACTGACATTACCAGATGTTAAATTTTCTAAATTTTCTAAACGTAAATTATTTATTCTTGATTCCATATCATCTTTTAGTGGCTCTCCTGTACTAAATTTTTCAGGCATTACTGTTCCACTAGGTACTGGACCTTCAGAAAATTCATCTTCAATAAACTCTCTTACATTCTGTCCTTGTTGCAACATTTGTCCCTTAGTTTCTTCACGAGTTATGATGTCACTGGCACGAGCAAATATATCTTCTTTAGGTTCTACTCTTGCTAATTTTGTAACTGCTAAAGATGGATTTTTTTCTTTTAATTTTCCAACTGGTGTTGTAGGAGCTGTTTCTATACCTCCTCCAGTTCTTCGTTGACCTGTGGTTACAACTCCTGTTATTGGTACAGGACCACTTACATCCCCTACTTCTGGTTTTCCTGGTAATAATTTTTGTTCACCTTGAAGTATATTTCTTGCATCATCTAAAACATTATCAACTTCCATCTTTGTAAGATGTTGATCTGTCAATGTAGATCCACCAACTTCCCCTGCACTGGTAGGAATTACATTTGTAGTATTTCCAGTGCCAAGTTGTACTAAAGCACCAGCTTCTTGAACACTTTCGGGTAATACTATTTTTGGTCCGGTTTTTACAAGATTTATAAGCTCATCTACCTGTGCTGGTACTTGTGAAGCTATTTTTAATTCACTAATAGCTTTTCTGTATGGAGTTTGTGGTTTTACAGCAGGTTCTAAATCATAACCAGCAAATTTACGTCCTGTTATTGCTGCTTGTTCATCAGTTCTTCCTCTTGCTTTAGCATTCATATAGCCAAGTTCATAATCTCTGGCTCTTTTTGCATCTCTTATTAGGGATGATCTTGTTGTTGCAGCATCTTCTGGTTTTAAATTACCAAGTAATTTTTCATATGTACGATCAACTCTCTGTTCTACATTACCAATATCTCCGTAAGGATCTTCTTTACTGATAGATCCCTCTGTAAAAGAAGTTTTTCCTTCTACCAGGGGTGTAAAACTATCTTTTTCAGGAGTTACTTCTATTGTGACTTCAGCTTTTTGAGTTGGAGCTGTATTTGACTGTTGTACTGAAGGATCTGGAGTTACATCACCATATGCATCAACAATATCTGCATCAACAACCTTTGCTTTTGCAAAATTACTTAAAAAATCATCTGCTTGAGTTTTTGTAGCAGCAACAGCCTTTTTTACAGTATTTTGAACACGTTCATCTCTTCCAGCAGCTACTGCAGCAGCTAATCCACCAGCAATTAATGCTCCAGTGGCTATTTTTTTACCTAAATTACTATCTTCTTTCTCTTTTTTATCTTCTTTTCCCCCTAGCATCCCTTCTCTACCTAAATTCTGGATAAATCTCTGTACTTCAGGACCCTTTTGAGCTCTTTCTTTAGGAGTGGAAGGATACTTGTTACCTGTTAACCTCGACCAAAGGGAAAAATCATTCGGAGATATGACCATTTATCGTTAAAAGTCTTGAATATATTGATTTTAAGTGGACTCAACCTACGATTTACCCCCAAAAAGGTCCTTATAAACCCTAAATTGGGGTAAAAATTAGGAGAGACACTTGGTGTAATACCTACGCAGGCGTGCCTGTGAGGAAAAAAAAAG
>VTLG01011854.1_pt1 | contig 12842 bp, 26 predicted proteins | sample 4694571 | NCBI WGS metagenome assembly VTLG01 (sample SAMN12604809, study PRJNA352737) | marine metagenome | biome: ENVO:00000447; feature: ENVO:00000209|ENVO:00000569|ENVO:01000036; material: ENVO:00002151; isolation source: viral sequences binned using virsorter ... | reverse complement strand
ACTCAAAGGGTGCTATGATGCAGTATCTGTTCATGATTATAATACTGATACTAAATGTGTTGATTATAGAATGTCAGGAGGTAGCGTTGTAGTTGTAGGAACTAAAGAACAGATTAGAGATAAATTTAGATATATGTTAAGAAACTACGGTTGGCAATGTAGAGATAGTTTTACTATTGATACAAAAAAAGAGTGGATAGATTTATATAATAATAAAAAAGAATGTTTAATTTTAAATGCAAGATAATGGAAAAAGAAACTGAAATAATAAAAAGAATGAATAATATAAATACATTTCAAGCACACGAAAATGAAATGTGCCTTAGAGGAACAGATGAATATGGCAAGGGCTTTACAGTATGGTTTGACAGTTATGATTTTTTAGACTGGATAGACAAAGAACAGCTAGAATATATTAAAGAAAAATTAATAAAACATATTGAAGTTAAATAATTTTTATATTTTTAACAAAATTTTAAACATAAACAGAAATGAAAAGAGAACTATTAAAACAAAAGTACGAGAAGTACGCATTAACAGCTGATGATGTTTTTAAGCACCAGCACTACATTATTATAACAAGAAGTGGTATTGAGAAAATTCAAGCATTAGAAAACATACATATAAATTATAATGTTATAAAATGCGAACCACACTTTGCTTCAGTTAAAGCAACAGCAATTAAAGATACAAATACAATACAAACTTTTGGATCAGCTTTAAAAGGTAACAACTTTAAAGATGGAAATACTAATACTTGGTATGTATTAGAAATGGCTGAAAAAAGAGCTATGTCAAGAGCTGTATTAAAGCTAACTGGCTTTTATGAGCTAGGAGTATTTGGCGAAGATGAAGCAGAAGATTTTAAAAAGAGTAATAACTAAATAAATAAATAAAATGAGCTTAACAATTAACGGAACAATTAAAAAGATTTTAGAACTAGAACAAGGAACTAGTAAATCAGGAAAAGAATGGCAAAAGCAGAATGTAATAATAGAACAGAATGTTGATAGAGACTGGAACAAAGATGTTGTAATAAGTGCTTTTGGCGTAGATAAAATTAATCAATTAAATAAATTCAGCGAAGGAGATACAATAGATATAATGTGTAATGTATATTCAAGAGAATACAATGGTAGATATTACACTAGTTTAGATGGATATTGGTTTGCAAATAAAAATGCTGAAGTAAATAAAAACATACAAGAAGATGAAAACGACCTCCCTTTCTAGCATACAGCAAGAAGAAGATTTTAAGACATTATGTCAAATGACTACAAATTTACTAGAATTATCTGAAGGAGAACTTGCATCTAGATCTAGAAAAAAACATTTGCAGGTGCCTAGAATGGTTGTAAGTGTAGTTGCTAATATGATAGATGAAACACATTACAATATTATAGCAAAAGGTATTAATAGAGATAGAACCTGTATCAATTACTATGTTAATATGCATCAGTCTAATTATAGAACTTATCCTGAATATAGAGATTTATTTAATAAGATATATGATAAGTATGATTATATAAAAAAATCTAAAAGAACTTTTGAAGATATTTATCATTTAAGAGAACATTTGAGGTCTAATGGTGTTCATAATAGTGAAAAGAAACAAGTATTGATTAAAGTTGTATCAGGTAAAGTAAGTGTAAATGTAAAAACTACATACTCAAATTTTTCTAAAACGCTTGAATTAATTAGATTTGCAATGCAAGATTGTAACTATAAACTATTAATTAAATGAAAATAAAACCTAATTACTATGCTATTATTCCTGCTAATGTAAGATATAGCAAAGATCTTACTCCTAATGCAAAACTTTTATATGCAGAAATAACAGCACTATGTAATATGAATGGTAAGTGTACAGCATCTACTCAATACTTTTGTAATTTATATGAAGTAAGTAGAACTTCAATTCAAAAATGGTTAAAGATCTTAGAAGATAATAATCATATAAAGCGTGTTAATATATATAGGCCAGGTAGTAAAGAAATAGAAACAAGGGTGATAACATTAGTTAACAACCCTTGTAAAGAAAAGTTTACAGATAATAATAATATAAATATACATAATACTAATCTTACAGATAGTAATAAAAAGGAGCGCTTTAAAAAACCAACTTTAATTGAAATTGATTTATATTGTACTGATAGAAAAAATAATATAGATCATATTGCGTTTTATGATTTTTATGAAAGTAAAAATTGGTTTGTTGGAAAAAATAAAATGAAAGACTGGAAGGCTGCAATTAGAACTTGGGAACGTAGAGAAAATAAAAAACATACTATGAGTAAGATTGATGCACAATTAAGTGAATATATGAAAGGCAAAGAATTATTATGAAATTATTAAAAGATGAAAATATAAAAGATTTAGTAGAAAAAGTTTATGACTTAATAGCTAAAACTTCTATTGAAATTGGTCACAAAACAGATGGAAAAACAATGGCAAGTCTAGCTAAGATCTTTGCAAATGATTTAATTTCAGAAACAAGATTTGCAAAAATGTCGTTTAATCAAGTACAAGATGCATTTAGATTAGGAGTAAGATTTGGAAAAGATGAACCATTTTTAAATATAAGAACTTTTTACAAGTGGGTTTATGCACATAAAAAAGTAATAGATGAAGCTTATTATAAAGTACATACTTTAAAACAAAAAAATGTACCTTATTATCAAGAGACTAAAAAACTTTTAAAATGATAGAGTTTTTAAAACATATAACAGGATTATGTGGAGAGCCGCATCCTAGCTTAATAACATTATTGTTAGGAACTCCTTTAGCTGGATATATAATGTATAAAATAAAAAAGAAAATAAAATGATAGGATGGGTATTAGTAACAGCAGTTGTAATGTGGATAATAAGACAATTAAAACATTAACTAGACTATATGAGTAAGGTTATATTCAATTTTAATAACTGAGCGGTTATATTTGTGTGCGAATAAGTCCTTATTCATATAGTTTTAAAAATTATAAAAATGAAAACAAAAGATGAAATTAAAAGATTATTAAACAAAAGCCCACATCTAAGGGATAGTGATTCAAAGCTAATTGCAACTTATTGGTATAATGAAATAAAAGCAAAGAATTTAGATCTTAAAGAAATGACAGGTTTTGAATTTGTAAAAATGTTTGCAGAAAGTAAATTAACAAATCCTGAAACCATTAGAAGAATGCGTGCTAAAATACAAGAAGAAAGTCCTGAATATAGAGGACAAGTATATAAGTTTAGAAATCATAAAAAACAACAAGAGTGGCGTAAAAAATTAGGCTATGAAAATCATATGAGTTGCAAGGTTCCTAATATAGGATATGATGAGTATTAGCAAGCTAAAAAAAGAACTAGATAAATGGTTTAGTTTATACATAAGATTACGCGATGCAAATGATTATGGACTTGTACAATGTTTCACTTGCGGTTGTATTAAACAATATAATAAAGGTATGCAATGCGGTCATTTTCAAAGCAGAAGTCACTTAGCAACAAGATTTGATGAACAAAATTGTCAAGCCCAATGTGTATCCTGCAATATGTTCAAACAGGGCGAACAGTATAAATTCTCATTACAATTAGATGGAAAATATGGTGAGGGAACAGCAGAAGAACTAATGTTTTTAGCTAAGTCAAGTCTTAAAATTACTAGAGCAGAATACAAGGAAAAGATAAGTTATTATAAAAACGCTGTTAATAACTTAAAAAAAGAAAAAGGAATATCGTAACATTTTTTTTAACTTTGGCGTATGATAGTTCCAATATTTGCAAATGAAGAACACAAACAAGCAGTTGAAACTTATCTATCTATGTGTGAAGATTTTGTAGAAGATATTAGCACAAAAACAAAATACAATTCATATCAAGATGTATTACAAATAATACTAGAATATCATAACAATTATGGTAGTGGTACAAGAGAAGAAAATTATTGGAACTGGCTTATGATAATTCCTATTAATGTAAGTGTTATGACAAATGGTTTTTTTGCAGGAATAGAAACTAAAAAGAATGCAGCTAAGATAAGATCTTATAAACTTGTATTAGCAGAAATGTTAGAGCAGTTAGTTAATAAGATAGAAAAATTAGAACCTATAAATGACTGAGATATACTATGAAATATCAAAGTTATCTGATGATTTTAGAAAAATGTGCTATGGATTAACTAATGATAAAAATGAAGTAGATGAGTTAGTGCAAGAATTAATGATGTATTTTTTACAAATGAACACAACAGTTCTAAGAAAAATATGGAATAAAGATGGTAAAAAAGGAATTTTAAATTATGGCGCAGTAGCTTTAAAAAGAGCATATACAAGTCCTAGATCTAACTATTATTATAAATATAAAAAATATTATACACATATTGACCGCTTTAGCTATAATACTAATAAAACTGTTAGTGATGATCGTTTATTTTATAATAATTATAATAATAAAAATATCATTAATATTGCAAATGAAGATCAAAGTTATCAATGGAAAAAATTAGAAAAAATAGACAAAGCACTAGAAGAATTTAATTGGTACGATTCGAAAATATTTCAGCTATATTATTATGAAGGCAACACATTAGATACATTAGCAGAAAAAACTATGATAAGCAGAAATAGCTTATTCACTACAATAGACAAAGTAAGAACATTATTAAAAGAAAAATTAAATGAAGAAAGTTAAGTTATATGATCCTGTGAAAAATAATACCTGGATAATGATGTTTGGTTTTCCTGCACCTGGAGATAATAAATATAAAACAAGATGGAGTAGATGAAGTTTTTTGCATCTGATAATATATATGAAGATAGAATTGCAATATGTAAATCTTGTAAGTATTATTTTAAATTAACAGGAAACTGCAAAAGATGTGGATGTTTTATGAAAATAAAAGCACGACTAGCTCCAATGTCTTGCCCTGAAAAATATTGGCTAAAGACATCAAGCATAGAAACTCCTGATGACTTGCCACAACAATTAATAGATGAAGTATTAGAAATATTCCCTGACTTAAAATCAGGTAGAGCAAAAAATATAGAAGTAAAAAGAAAAATGATAGAGCTTTATAACACGATACACAACACATCTTACAATCCTAATACAAATTGTGGATCTTGTGCAGCAGCTTGCTTTGATGGAATAAAAAAATTATATAAAAAATACAAATAAATTATGGTAGAATTTACGCTATTTTGTTTAGGAATTATAATAATGACTTGCTTTGTTATGGCTATAATCTTAGACTACAAATTAAAACAACACGAAAAAAAAGAATTTTATAAGAACTTAAATAGAAATAAAAATGGTACCGATAGACTTAGATAACATACCTACATACTACAAAGGCAAGAATGGCTATATGGCAAAAGATGTAGTACAAAATTTTGATCTTAGCTATAATGTAGGAACAGCAGTAACATATTTACTTAGAAGTAAAAACAAACATAATGATGGTGGGCTTGAAGATATACAAAAGGCAATTAACCATTTAAATTTTGAATTAGATAGATTAAAAGATGACACTATATAAATGTGAATGCTGTAAAGAAACTAAAGAAGTAGGCAAAGCTACAATAGTACATAGAGAAGGTAAATGGGTGTGCAAAGAAGCTATATGTAGTTGTGGCAAATATATGGATAGTGAACCTGAAGAAGGAATACCTAGTTTACACAGGACAGAAGAATCATTATCAAGAAATAAAAAGAACGATAGAATGTGGGATAGTGCAAAGGAGAAGCTAGTAGGAGAAAGAGGTATTAATGAACCATTTAAATAAATAAATAAAATTTCTATTATATAATATGAAAAAGCAAGTCAAGATAAGTCAAGTAAAAGGAAATCCAAACAATCCTAGAATAATAAAGAATGATAAATTTAAAAAACTTGTAAAGTCAATTAATGAATTTCCTGAGATGCTAAAGCTAAGACCAATAGTCGTAGATGAAAATATGATAGTGCTAGGTGGAAATATGAGATTAAAAGCTAGTAAAGATGCAGGATTAAAAGAAGTATGGATAGAGGTTGCTGAAGGACTTACTGAAGAACAAAAACAAGAGTTCATAGTTAAAGATAATGTTGGTTTTGGTGAGTGGGAGTGGGATATGTTAGCAAATGAGTGGGATAGTGTACAACTTGCTGAATGGGGATTAGATGTATGGCAAAATGAAGATGATATTGAAACAAGTGATGAATTTAGTTTACCTGATGGTGATAAAATCAACTTAGAACAAATAACATACACACTAAGTAGTGAGCAAAGCAATATAATAAAAGAAGCTATAAAAGAAATAAAACATACTGAGGAATACAAGTATGTAGAAACTTTTGGAAACGAAAATATAGATGGTAACGCTTTATATTTATTAATACAACAATGGGAAGAGCAAAAGAAATAATAATAAAGGTTGTAACAAGTAAAGTGGCGAATGCTTTTGTAAAAAAACATCACTACTCAGGCAAGGTTGTTCCAAACAGCACTTTACATTTTGGCTGCTTTTTAGATAAGCGTTTACACGGAGTAATGAGTTTTGGACCTAGTATGATGAAAAAGAGAATGATCACCTTAGTAAAGGAAACAGGTTGGAATGAGTTTATTGAATTAAATAGAATGGCTTTTGATAATTTTTTACCTAAATATAGTGAAAGCAGATGTATTAGTGTTGCAATGAAATTAATAAAGAAAAATGCACCCCACATAAAATGGGTTGTTAGTTTTGCTGATGGCACGCAATGTGGTGATGGAACTATATACAGAGCAAGTGGTTTTAAGTTAGTTGATATAAAAAAAAATTATACTATTTGGGAAAAAAACGGAATACAAATGCCTTGTATGCAACTTTTTCATCATAAAATGATAAATCCAAGAAAAGAGGGTTGGAAGCAAGTAGAAGGATATATGTTTAAATACATATATTTTATTGATAAGAATATGATAAGTAATTTAACACAATCAATTATTCCTTTTAGCGAAATTGATAAAATAGGCGCAGGAATGTATAAAGGTAAAAAGATAACATTAAAAGAAAGACAAATGCGTGTTTAGCATATACAGTAATGCGTTGGCTATTCCAAGTCAAAGAAGGGGTGCAATTCCACCAACACGCTCTAATTAAAAAGAAATGGAACAAAATAGAACAAAGATCAACAAAGAAAGATTGCTCAAAGCTTTAGAAGCTAGTCTAGGAGTAATAACTACTGCTTTAAAAGCAACTGACTTGTCAAGGACAAACTTTTATAAGTGGTTAAAAGAAGATGAAGAATTTAAGGCTAAAGTAGAAGAGATAGAAAATATACAACAAGACTTTATTAAATCTAAGTATTACGAATGTGTAAAAGACAAAGTGCCATCAGTTGTAATACACGCTGCAAAGACTAGACTAGGCTGGAACGAAACTAATAGAGTAGATATAACATCAGGCGACAAAGCAATTAATATGCCTGTTATTACATTTATAGAAACTGAAACTGAATAAAAAATATCAAGCACTATTTAACTCTGATGCAAGATACTTCATTATAACAGGAGGTAGAGGATCAGGAAAATCATTTGCTGTTACTGTATTCTTGACTTTGCTAACAATGTCTAGAAATATAAGAATACTATTTACAAGATATACAATGGTATCTGCTCACTTATCTATTATACCTGAATTTTTAGAAAAGATAGGATTGTTAGGTTTTGAAAATATATTTAGTATAAATAAAGCAGAAGTATTAAATACTAGTAATCAAAGTGATATATTGTTTAGAGGTATTAGAACATCAGCAGGAAATCAAACTGCAAGTCTAAAGTCATTGCAAGGTATAAGCTGTTGGGTACTAGATGAAGCTGAAGAGCTAATAGATGAAAATATATTTGATACAATAGATCTAAGTATTAGAGAAAAAGATATACAAAATAGAATTATACTTATACTTAATCCTGTAACTAAAGAACATTGGATCTACAATAGATTTTTTGAAGCAAAAGGCGTAGAAGCTGGTTTTAATGGCGTTAAAGACAATATATGTTATATACATACTACATACCTAGACAATAAAGATAATCTCTCTACGAGCTTCTTAGAGCGTATTAAGGCTATAAAGCATAAGAACTTTAAAAAGTATCAACATAAAATATTAGGTGGCTGGTTAGACAAAGCAGAAGGGGTTGTATTTACTAATTGGAGCTTTGGAGAATTTAATCCTGATGGTCTGCAAACATCTTGCGGAATGGACTTTGGATTTTCAATAGATCCTGATAGCCTTACAGAAATAGCAATAGATAAAAAGAAAATGAAGATATATTTAAAGGAGCATATATATCAGAATGGTTTAAAATCACATCAACTAGCTAAGATAGTATTAGACAAAGTAGCTAATAAATTAATTATAGCAGATAGCGCAGAACCTAGACTAATAGCAGACTTAAAGCATTTAGGAGTAAATATAAGACCTGTAAAAAAAGGAACTATTGAAAGTGGCATATCTAGAATGCAAGATTTTGAATTAGTAATATCTCCTGAATCAACAAATATAGCTAAAGAGCTAAATAACTACATTTATGCTGACAAAGGATCAAAGTTATATGTAGATGCTTATAATCACGCAATAGATGGAATAAGATATAATATAGTATATCATTTAGACAATCCTAATGCAGGAAAATACTTTGTACAGTAAAAGGGGGCGCCATATAGACAACCCCCAGTTTACGACAAGAAAACAGAAATGAAGCGGCAAATATAATAACTTTAAACTAAATATTAACTTTTTCTATTATATATTATGAAAGTCAAGATTGAGAAGGGCAAAAAGACTAAGGAGTACAAATTAATAAATAGCTGGGAAGATGTAACCTTAGAAAAATGGCTTAAATTAATTGACTTTAATAGTTTGAGCAAAGCAGAAGAAGCACAGCAAGTAATATCAGCATTATCAACAATACCTAAAAAGTTGGTTAATGAATTAAGCTTAAAAGATGTTGCTTTAATGATGGAGAAACTAGCAGAGTTACAAGCTGAAAAAAATAGTTCTTTAAAAAAAATAATTAAGCTAGAAGGAGTAGAATATGGCTTTCACCCTGATCTAGAAGAGATAACGTTAGGAGAGTATGCAGATCTAGAAACATTAATAAAGTTAGGACTAGAAAAACATTTGCCTGAAATAATGGCAATATTATTTAGACCTGTTGTAGAAAAGAAAAATGATATATATACAATAGCAGCTTATGATGGTAAAACTAAAATTCGGAGTGAGATAATGAAGAAGATGTCAGCTCAACAAGTGCAAAATGCTCTGGTTTTTTTTTGGATTTTAGGGAGCGAACTATCGCTGATTTTGCCATCGTTTTTGATGCAGATAACGAAGGAAACGAAACAGCAATTGCAAGTGAAAGTCTAGCAGAAAAATGGGGTTGGTTTGGAGTAATGCACAGGCTTTGCAATCAAGATATTAGTAAGCTAGAAAGTATAACAAGCTTAAAACTATTAGAATGTCTGACTTGGCTAAGTTATGAAACAGACTTAAATATGAGTAATAAAGTAAGATTAAATGAGCGTAAAAAACAAAACATATAACAACGTAGTAAATACTTTGCTATTAATGGCAGAAAAGCATTATGCTATAAAAGCTACATCAGTAGGAGATATATTTGATATAGATCTAGAAAAAGGAACAAAGTTTCCATTATTACATATTAATCCTGTTAGTGTAGAAACAGGAGATGCAACTCTAACATATAACTTTCAGATCTTTATTATGTCTATGGTTATGCAAGAAAGTAACTGGACAGAGAATAGAGCGCCAGCAGAAGGCAACACTTCAAATGCTTTTAATAAGCTATATAAGACATTAACAAATGAGCAGACTGTTTATAGTGAAATGTTACAAATTGCAACAGACTTTATTAGTATGCTAAGACATTCTAAATTTCAATCAATAAATAGTGAAGAGTTAATTAAGCCTGATGGGTTTCCAATAGATAGTAATGATATAAATTTTCCAATATATTTTACAGAAGGACAATTTTCTTTAGAGCCTTTTGCAGAAAGGTTTGATAATCTATGTGTTGGCTGGGTATTTAATATGGGAATAATAGTACAAAACGATTTTAATTCGTGTGGTGTTCCAATATCGCAAACTAGAGGACTAGGTTTCTAATGATAGAATATTTAAAAAAAATAAACAAGATAAAATTAGGTAAGGTAGAAATACAAATAATACCTCCTACAATAAGAATAAAATTATGAACTACGAAGATGTATTAGAAAAATTAGAAGCAATAAGTATTAAGTTAGAAAGCTATACTGACTATCCACAATCTGCAACTAATAATGCTAAACGTGCAAGAAAATGGAAAGAAGAAAATGGCTCTGATTGTGGAACTAGAGTAGGATGGACAAGGTCTGCTCAGTTAGCAGATAGAAAGCCTATCAGTCGTGATACAATAGCTCGTATGGCTTCATTTAAAAGGCATCAACAAAATAAAGATGTACCTTATTCAGAAGGTTGTGGAGGATTAATGTGGGATGCCTGGGGAGGATCATCAGGTATAAACTGGGCAATTAGTAAATTAAAACAAATAGATAAAAAATAATATGGAAGAAGTTTTGAAGTTAATAGAAAGTTATGGACTTAATGTAGTATTGCTTTTAGGCTGTTTCTATGCTTTATACAATTTCTTCTTTTTTAGTATAAGAGAAGTTAAAGATACATTTTCTAAACATCACGAAAAAAATGCTAATAATATGGAAGAACTAAAAGAAAAAATCAATACAATTTTAACAATATTAAAAAATAAATAAATATGTCAGCAGAATTAACAACAACAATTACAGAATCAGTAATATTGAATGGATCAATACGAGGTTCTTCTAATGTATTAACTACAACAGGAATAGTTGATGTAATGGAAAGAATACTAACATTAGCTCATTCTAATACAACTACAATAGTAACATTTGGATCTACTCCACATTCATCAGCAGGAGCAGTAGATGTAGAAAATGCTAAATATGTTAGAGTAACAAATTTGAGTGCAACAGATGATATGATATTAGCTTTTGTAACTTCAGGAACTAATTATCAAGTAACTGTAAGAGCAGGAGGTTCGCATATACTATATCAAGCAGAAGATGCTATATTAGGAGAAGCAGATAGTACGCCTGCATTTAGTGGATTAGCAGATGTAGTAACAATACAAGCTAGACCTAGCGCTACAACAGATGTACAATGTGAATTATTTATAGCATTAGTATAATGCAAAATGTAGAACGATATTTGAATAGCTTTGGCAAGTATGTTATAAAACAAGCTAGATCTAACTTGACTAAGGGTAAAAAAAATGTAAATAAAAAGCTTTACAACTCTTTAAAGTTTAAGGTAGTTAGAACTGCAAAAGGAGATTATTCAGTAGAATTTTATATGCTTGATTATGGTACTTTTATAGACAAAGGAGTATCAGGAACTAAAAAGCAGCAATCTTATAGGAATACGCAAAACAAAGTAGTTGCATCGCCTTATAAATATACATCAAAACGCCCACCTGCAACAATACTAGAAAAGTGGATTAAAGCAAGAGGATTAAAAGGTAGAGATAAAGATACAGGAAGATTTATAACAGATAAAGCTTTTTCATTTGCTCTACAAAATACAATTTTTAGATCAGGTATAAAAGGTATTAGTTTTTTTTCTAGACCTATCTATTTAGGCACTAGAAAGTTTGGACAAAATATTTTAGAAAGTATAAAAAAAGATATAGTTAAAGAAGTTAAAAATAATAATAAGTAATGGCAACAATAATAGTACAACAACCTTTATACACTTTTGTGCCTGTTGGTCAAGAGTTAATATATACTGTATCAAATAAGAATGCAGTAGCAAATAAAAAACAAGTTAAATTTGTAGCTGAAGTTTATATCAGCGCAGATGTGCCACCTACTTTAACAGGATCAACAAATAAGGTAGCTACATTTAAAACAACGCCTAATAATGCAGGAGTAGGTATTTTTGACCTTAGAGAAGTAATAGAAACTTTTGTAAAAGCAGATAATCTAGCATATGAGCTATCATCATTTAAACTAGAAACAGTTACATCTAATGATTATATTCCTATACATTTAATAGACAAAGCAAGTAGAGCAGCAAACTCAATAAAATACTTAGGTATAAAATTTAGTACAGAACGCTTTAGTTCTACTACAAATAGTATAATACAATTTGATGAAGTTAATTCTGAAATTAAAAGGATATTTAATGGATATATAAGTTATAATGAAGTATTAAGACACGGTACTGCAAGTGGCGAAGAATACTATTATGGATATAATATGACTAGATTTAACTTAAATGGAAGTACAAAAGAATTTCTAACTAATGCACCTGATATACAATATGCTAATCAAGATGACTATGGAACAGCTGCTATAATGCTAGGAATTAATGGTTTATTTCCTGCAACAGATGGAGCTGTTAGAATTAAGTTTACATATACTACATATTTATCAGGAACATTAAGTGAGTTTTATGAATTAAAACAACCTAATGGAGCGCCTGCTTCAAATTCGCAAATGTCTTTAATATATAACAATATTCTTTTCTTTGGCGTATTTCCTGGAAATCTAAAAGGTTGGAGTACAATGTATAATGGTATAGGAACTGATATTGATTCTTATAAATTTAAAATTGAAGGAGATGGAGGTGTAGATTTAAGCAAAGAATATACTATAAAAGTTAATTGTCCAGAGCAACTAAAAGGAGGATCTAGTGCTTTTCCTGCCACTCCTAAAAAAGGATATGAGCCTATAAGACTATGCTGGTTAAATCAATGGGGAGCTTGGGATTATTATACATTTACTTTAAAATCTACT
>VTLG01010096.1_pt1 | contig 12842 bp, 24 predicted proteins | sample 4694571 | NCBI WGS metagenome assembly VTLG01 (sample SAMN12604809, study PRJNA352737) | marine metagenome | biome: ENVO:00000447; feature: ENVO:00000209|ENVO:00000569|ENVO:01000036; material: ENVO:00002151; isolation source: viral sequences binned using virsorter ... | reverse complement strand
GTTATGTTATATATATCTCATATATTTTGATATCAATGCCAAGACCTAAAACCGACTACATCAGATATGTTTGTAATTTTACTATCAAACAATATGAAGCTTTAAAAGATAAAAGCGATGAAGAAGGTATCCCCATCGCTCACCAGGTTAGAACTGCTATTAATGAATATATAAAAAATTAATTTTTTTACCAATATTTTGGATGGTCTCCAAGATTAGTAAAACCATTTTGAAGTACATATAAATATGCAGTAGATGATTGAAGGTCGTATTTAGACATAATTTCTTTAATTATGAATCGTTTGCTTTTACCTTTTTCTTTAAGTTTTTGAATGTATTCAAAAATAATAGTTTTATTTTCCATGGTGTTTATTTTATATAAGGTGTTTTAGTTTCATATAGATCTTTATTATGATCCCACCAAAGATCGATAATATATTTTTGATTACCAAAAAAATAACCTCTATCAGATTCTCTACATTCTTCAATATAGAATTCTATAAAAGGTTCATAATAATCTGGATTTAGATTATTATCTTTAGCTAATTCTTTAGCAGCATCAGTACAATGCTCTTCAAATTTTTCATTGATATAGAGATTGTCATATTGTTCTAAAGTTTGGTTTTCTAGTGGGTTGTCAATCATTTTTTTACCTCTTCAAAATCTTCAGAATAATATGGTGTGAATTCTTCATGTTCAAAATTGTATCCTTCAATTTTTAAATTTGAACCATGATATTCTTTAAGAAGTTTTTGTAAATCATTTGTAAGATGATAAATATTTGGAATAATACTTTTTTGTGTATTATCAGAAGTTAATTTGAAAGAAAGTTTGTAATTCATTTTCGTTAGCGAATTTTAGTGTTTGATTATTTTTTAAGGAAGTATTTAAGTCTATCTTCATATTTTTCTATCTTCTCCAATGTTTCATCATCTTGATTATTTTCATATTTGGAACATAAATTTTCATACATATTTTTATTTCTATAAAACATTTTCTGACCTAAACTATATTTAATCTGATAATCGCTAATAAATTCTTTTTTATTATCTTCTTCCCAGCTTCTGATATCTTCTTCATTGATAACATCATCATACCAGGTGTAGAAAGTAGTTTTATGAACATCATTAAACTCTTTCTTACACTCTTTGATTACTTGATTACGAGACTTTTTCTCTTTTATGAGTTCTTTTATTCTCTCGTAACAACTTTCTTTATTAGGATTTTCTCTAACCATTATTTAACCTCGTTAGTTTTTTTATTAAATAACCTGTCATATTTTTTAGATAGCATTTTTTCATCTCTATCTCTTTTCATGATGGCTACAGAAGCATCAAATGGATGTTTATCTATCTCTTGTTGCCACTTATAAACATCAAAACATAATTGCTTTTGTTTATCTCTTAATGCACTAACACCAGCTAAATAACTCTCTGACCATTGTCTAGCATTAGAATCATGATTCCATAATTGCGTGTGGTCACATTTTGCAAAAATCTTTTCTTCTTTTTTTGAATAATGCTTGACTTCTTCATATTCAAAGATTTCCTTTTCTATTAATTGGATAGATTTTTCTAAAGTGGCAATTCTTGTTGTTGCATTAAGAATTTTATTATCCAAATCTTTAATTCTGTCTAAATTCTTCCAATGAATTTGAACAGCTTTATCATGTTCGGCTTTAATCCATTTTTGTTTTTTTGTGTTTTCATTCATAATTAAAATGATATAAGGTTATGTATGTATGATATCATAATATTAGTAAACTAATCAAATTCGCCTTTAATATGAGCTACATCAAACAATTCATTCATGATCATGACATTCATAGTGATAAACAGCTTAAAGAACACCTGTCCAGGATAAATAACCTTAAATCAGGTGATAAAAACTTAGATATCCTGGTTAACTTACTTTTAATTAACTTCTTAAGATCTAAAAATTAAAGTTAAAAATTTTATTAATATATCTTTTCTCCTCTACCTGCTTCCCTAATTTCATGTAATTCTTTACAAATCATATCCTCAGTTTCAATATCTGCTAACCCATTTTTAAGTACTGATTTCAAATATTTAGTACTGGATTTTTGTATTTGTTCAAAAGTTAATTTCATTTTTTAAGATCTCCTTTTTATAAGTTTTAAAGCTTCCCCAGATGGTGTATTTTTTTCCTGTAGTCCATGCAATAAGAGAGCGAATGCCTTATTACCAAAACATAAAGAGTCATCCTTATCTATTTTTAAACCAAGTCTTATTGCTTCATCTTCACTAAATACAACCTTAGAATATTTTGTAAAATAACCCTGATCAATTAAATAATCATATCGTCCACCATAGGATGCAACCATATAAAAATTATTAGGTAATAGCACTTCTAAAAAGAATTTTAAAGACTTGCTATAACAATAAAATTTTATATCTTTATTTAACTTGGCTACATTTAACCAGGCCTTAAGATAAATAATATTAAAAAAGTCTCCTGACTCATGTATTCTGACTTTTGTAATATTCTTTCTATTACTTTGAATAGATCGATTAATTAAATCAGTTAATCCCTTTAAATCTTTTTTAATAACATAACTATTAATTAAATCAAAGTTATATTTCCTTGATTTAAAAACGTTAGGATAACGTAATTCTTCACTAGCAGCAAAGCAAGTAAATAAACTCTCATTTCCTCGGTTTAATACTCTCTTATCATCTTTCAAAGTAACCCAGGCCTTGCAGGCATTACTTCCAGGACACGTTAAACCAGCTGATATAGATAATATCAAAGTATCTTTTGATAACTTTTTATTACCTTTAGACATTTTTAAAATCATTTTTTATTATCTCCTAAAGTAATTTTTTTAATTTCTCTAGCATGAAATAATTCTCTTTTTTTACATCCTCTAGTTATTTTATGATTAATTTTTATATTATATTTTTCCTCTATCATTGATTTGTTCATATATCTTTTAAACCATTGACTACGTTTAAAATGTTTTGAGACTTCTTCCAGGCTTGTTGAAAGATATTGTAATTCATACCCATATTGAAAAGGGATTTTTAATTGAATACAATTTTTTAAACCATAATTCAAAGTTACATTTGAACTAAAATAAGAATTTCCATTAATAGTGTCTCTATAACCTAGAGCAACTATATCAATAGTTTTTAATTCTGATAATTTCATTTTTTTAATTAAATAAAGTGTTTACGGCCTTTAACCCTAACGGCCTTTAACGGCCTTTAAGATTCCAGGATATTTGAAACTAATAAAATAGTTTCATAAAAGGATATTATTAATAACCTTTTAAGCAACTATTATTATTTTTCTTGTAATTTTTGGTGTATTGCTTGCCTACTCATAGAATATATTTTTCCAATTTCTCCATATGTTAATCCTTGATTTCTTAATTTTTTCATTTCTTCTTTTATAGATAATCTTTTATTCTGTTTATCTATCTTTTTAAATTCCTTTTGATATTTTGATAATTCAGTTTTTTTAACTTGTTTATTATATAAAATTCTTGTATATAAGCTTAAATTTATTTCTCCTAATTCTTCCATACATTTTTTACTAATTAAATTATATAAATTTTCATCAAGAGTTACTTTAATTTGTTTTTTCATGGTTCAATCTCCTTTATTTTTTTTAAATTCATAATCAAATATTATTTGTTTAACTTCAAATCCATATGTCAATTCTATTTGATTAATTAATTTATTTTTATTAATTGCATCCCATAATATATTTTTACAATCTTTTATTATTTCTTGTTTTTCTTCTTCTTTAATATTCTTATATGGATTAGAAAAATGATTTGTAAAATCAAATTGAATATCTTTTATTATTGTTTTCATTGTTTTTATTCTCCAAAATTTGTTAGTTCTTCACTTGCCCAATCATATAACTCTTTTTTTATTGTCTTAATAACTTCTTCTTCTTCACTCATCCAATCTTGATTACCTAAACATAAATAGTGTTTTCCATTCTCCAATATTTCATACCATCCCCCAAAGTGAAAAACTCTTACATATTTTGTTTTTCCATCGCTTGTATCTTGAGAACAATTAACCATATAGGTATCAACCCCCATTGATTCCAATAAATCAAAGTTTGGTTTTATAAATGGTACATCATAAAATCTTGATTCCCATTTTTCATAACTAATTTTTTTCATAGTTTTAATTAAATAATTTTGAATAAATAAAAGTAACTCAATTAAGAGTTACTTGTAGGATGATTAATTGATTCTTGTTGTAATAAATCTGATTCTGAAATTGTGAATAATTTCTCAAATAAATTATTATAGAAATCTTTTTTCTTATCCTTTCCATAAACAACATAATCTGTTGATGTATTGATAGCAAGAAGAATTGCATTATATTCTTCAAAGTTTAAAAATTTTTTCATGATTAAATTTGATTTAAAAGTGTTTGCACTTGATTAGTTCTGTCTTCTAATCTTGTCTTTAATGTGTTTGTAATTGTTAATCCTTGCCAAGCAAGAATTAAAAAACAACTTAGAAAAATAATTGATCGTGTCATGATTAATTAAATAATTTTAGTGTGTTTAGTTTTATTGCCTCTGTGAGAGGCTTTTGTTTGACTTGCCTAGTTTTATCAAGTAAAGATAATTGGCTTGTCTGAAAGGATTTTAAATACTAGTAAATATTTATATCCTTAATATTAATGATATCATAATATGTCAATTATAGCTATGGATATTAAAGATTATTTTTTTATATATAGACCCGGGACAATTTACCCGGGAAAAATTTTTTTACTATGGGGGTGTAGTTGTAAATTTATTTTTTATTTTTGTGTGTGCGGGTAACTTAAATATATTTCGTTTAATTTTTTGGTTCTATGCGGATAGCTAATTCTGGAGCTTGGATGTTAACAGTTTCTACGGATTCACCAACTACTTTACCTAGAGAGTCTAAAATTTGTGCTGCTGTTTGAAGTTGACCTTTTGATATGGCTTTATTGAATAGACGCATACGCATTGCTTGAAGTCGAGGAATCATTTTATCTCTTTCTTTAAGCCAATCTTCATCATTCCATTCTTTAACTTTTTTCCAATCAGCCCAACCTGTTACTAAGGATATGCCTTCTTTTTGAGAATGTTCTATTACTAATTGGCGAGTAGTTTTACCTTCAAGCTGTTTTGAATATAGGCGTTGACAACGAGCTTCTATGACTGCTCTTGAGTTAGTACCTTTGTATTTTTGAACACGAGGTTTACGTTGAGGAGCTGGGAGATCGTAGTTTAGATTGTTTATGAAAGATTCAGCCACGGACTTAGTCTTTATAGGGGTTAATATTTCGATAATAGCCTTAAAAGTATAAAATGCGAAAGAAAATGAGTAATATTATGAAAAAAAGGGTGATATGAGCTTAAATGAGGTCAGTTTAAGGTATGCACAGGGGGAGGTGTTTAATAGTGAGAAAAGATTTAGGGTGCTGGTTGCTGGAAGAAGGTTTGGAAAAAGCTATTTAAGTTGTATCGAACTATTGAGAGGAGCTATTAATAGGCCTGGTGAGGTTTATTTCTATTGTGCTCCTACATATCGTATGGCAAAGGATATTGCATGGAAGGAATTGAAGAGATTAGTGCCTAAAACATGGGTGCAATCTAAAAATGAGACAGATTTGAGATTAGATTTGATAAATGGATCAAGTATTGAGTTAAAGGGTACTGAAAATGCTATGGCATTGAGGGGAAGAAGTTTGGCAGGTGTTGTATTGGATGAGGCAGCATTTATGGATCGAGATGTATGGGCTGAAGTTATAAGACCTGCTTTAGCTGATAAACAGGGTTGGGCATTGTTTATCAGTACACCTGATGGTACTGCCAGTTGGTTTTATGATATGTGGTGTTTTTGTGGTGAACAGGAGTGGGATGATTGGCAGAGGTGGAGTTTTACAACTATTGAAGGAGGTAATGTTGCAGCAGAAGAAGTAGAAGCTGCCAGGTCACAATTAGATGCGAGAACATTCAGACAGGAATTTGAAGCTAGCTTTGAAAATCTTACTGGATTGGTTGCTGTTAGTTTCAGTGATGACAATATTGATAAGGAAGTACAGGATTTACATATGATGCCCTTGTTATTGGGTTTAGATTTTAACGTTGACCCTATGGCTGGAATCTGTGCGTATAAGCATGATAATTGTCTTTATGTTTTTGATGAAATTATGCTGACAGGTGGTGCTACTACATGGGATTTTGCAGAAGAAGTGACAAGAAGGTATGGGGTTGATCGTAGGATTATTGCCTGTCCTGACCCTACTGGTAGTGCAAGAAAGACTAGTGGAGTGGGAGTTACAGATCATACGATACTTAGAAGGTCTGGTTTTACTGTTTTAAGTCCTAAAAGTCCTTGGAAGATAAGAGATAAGATTACTGCTGTTAATACTGCCTTGCTTGATGCCAATGGAGATCAGAGAACTTTTATACATCCTCGTTGTAAAGAATTGATAAAAGCACTGAGAACTCTTACATATGCACCAAATACAGGTTTACCTAATAAAAATTTGGGTGTAGATCATGCATTTGACGCTTTTGGTTACCTTTGTCTACAGCAATTTAACCTTGCAAAACCAGAGACATTAGGTCAGACTTCGTTTAGAATATATTAAGAACTACCTAATTCTTATCATGTATCATTCAACTACTAAGAAAAAGAAGAAGAAAAAGAAGGGAGGTAAGAAACGTGGCGAATGTTCCTGTAAATAAAACGTTATACTCTAGGGTAAAAGCAGAGGCTAAACGTAAATTTAAGGTTTATCCTTCTGCTTACGCTAACGCATGGCTTGTACGAGAGTATAAGAAGCGTGGTGGTACTTATCGTTCTGGTACTAAAAAAAGTGGCAAGAAGTAGTGGTGGTTTAACCCGTTGGTTTAAAGAAAAATGGGTTGATGTAAAAACTGGTAAGCCTTGTGGCCGTCAAAAAGGCGAAAAAAGAGGTTATCCAGCTTGTAGACCTAGTAAGCGTGTATCAAGTAAGACACCTAAGACTGCTGGAGAGATGTCAAGTGCTGAAAAGGCACGGTTTAAACGTGCTAAAACAAGCAGTAAAAAAATAACATATCAACATAGACGAAAAAAGAAGAAAAAATAAGTGTAAATTAACCGTTTTAACGGTAATATGGTTTTATATAGATAAAATCAATGCCAAAGGGTTCTTATTCTGGTAAACAACGCAAATTAGCTGCTGTTGCACCTCCTAGAGATAAAATCACTTCTGCTGATTTTAAAAAATTGCGTTCTAAGAAGAAGAGGAAGAAAAAATGAAAACATTAACCCAAAGACAGCAAGATGCTTTAGCTAGACATAAGAAAAAAGGTACTCATACCAGAAAGCACATGGAAGAAATGAAAAAGTTGATGTTAAAAGGTAAAACTTTTACTGAAGCTCATAATCTGACAATGAAAAAGGTAGGTAAATAATGACCAAACGTAAAGGAGTTAGCTTATCTGTAGGTAGAGGTGAAAAGTCCAAAAAAGGTGGGCTAACTGCTAAAGGTCGTGCAAAATACAATCGTGCTACTGGCAGTAATTTAAAAGCACCAGTAACAGAAAAAAATCCTACAGGTAAAAGAGCAGCAAGAAGAAAAAGTTTTTGTGCAAGAATGAAAGGAGTTAAAGGTCCAATGAAAGATAGTAAAGGTAGACCAACGAGAAAAGCGTTAGCATTAAAAAGATGGAGGTGTTAAATGACTTATTCAATTCCTGGTGATTACAGAACAAAAGTACAAACCTCTACAACTATTGGTGATATAGATAGTCCTTTTACTAGAACTAGAGCAGTTTTAGACATGATGAAAGGTTGGGAAATAATGAAGGCTGTTAGTGAAGGAACAGAATATCTCAGAGAAAATAGCGAGGCATTTTTACCATTAGAACCAAGAGAAGATTACACAGCGTATATGGCTAGAGTAAATCGTGCTGTATTTTCTCCTTTTACACAAAGATTGATAAGAGCAGCTACAGGTCTTGTATTGAGAAAACCAATAAGTCTCATAGGTGATCCTTATTGGACGGATACATTTAAAATGGATGTTGATGGTTGTGGTTCTGATTTAGATGAATATGCAAGAAGAATATTAATGTGTTCTCTTACTTATGGTCAAAGTCATATTCTTGTTGATTATCCAGCACCTTCTGGTGCATTAAGTTTAGCTGAAGAAAGAGCACAAAATCGTAGACCATATTGGATTGACGTAGATCCAACAAATCTTTTGGGTTGGAGGTTAGATAGAGAGTCTAATTATGGAAATCTTATACAGGCAAGAATTGCAGAAAAAGCTGTATTACCCGATGGAGATTTTGGTGAGAAAGTTTACGATCAGGTAAGAGTTATAGAGCCTGGTAACTATAGAGTGTTTCGTAAAAAAGATGAAATTGATGCAATGTATGATGTTGATGATAATTCTTATATGGGTGAATTTAGTACTGGCACTACAGATCAAGAATACAAATTAGTAGAATCTGGTAATTTTTCTTTAGGTGAAATACCTTTAGTCACTATTTATTCTGGTAAAACAGAAAATTTAGTAAGTAAACCACCTTTACTTGATATTGCTTATTTAAATCTTGCACATTTTCAAAGACAGGCTGATTTGATTCATAGTTTGCACGTTGCATCTCAACCAATGCTTGTAATGGAGGGATATGATGATCAGACAAAAGATTTAGCTATTTCTGTTAATTATGCAATGGCAACTCAACCTGGTAATAAAATTTATTATGTAGAGCCAGCAAGTAGTGCTTTTGATGCTCAATCTGCTGAGATTAAGGAATTGCAGATGCAAATGGCTACTTTAGGTATCAGTACGCTATCACAACAAAAATTTGTAGCAGAATCTGCTGATGCCAGAAGATTAGATAGAGTTGACACTAATTCAATGCTTTCTATGGTTTCTATGGAGTTAGAACAAAAACTTCAAAAATGCTTTAATCTTTCCGCACAATATGTAGGAATTGAACCACCTGAAGTAAAGATTAGTAGAGATTTTGATATTGAAAGGTTGATTGGACAGGATATTACAGCATTAACATCATTATTTGATCAACAGGTTATAGATAGAGAAGAGTTTAGACAAATTCTTGTACAGGGAGAAGTTTTACCTGCTGCTAATGAAGAAAAAGAAACTACAACTGAAGTTCAAGAAGAACCAAAACGTGAAGGGGCAACATCAGAACAGGTTGATAAATTAATTAATGCTTTGATAAACGATGGCAACTAAAGAAGATTTAAGTTTAGCTCAAGTAACAGCGTTAGTACGTTTAAACAAGAAATTAAAATCTTTTCCCAAAGTTCGTGATGGCAAACAGGGACCAAAAGGAGAGCAAGGAGTTGCAGGGCCAAAAGGAGAAAAAGGTGAACAGGGACCTAAAGGTGAACAGGGAGTTAAAGGTGAACAAGGACCTAAAGGAGTACAAGGTAATAAAGGTATTCAAGGAACAAAAGGAGATAAAGGTGATAATGGAACACAAATTTTATCTGGATCGAATAAACCACAGACGCAACAAGGTGTAGATGGTGATTTTTATGTACAAAAAACTCCTTTAATTATTTATGGACCTAAAAAATCCAGCAAATGGGGTGAAGGGATAGAACTGACAGGAAAAGAAGATAGAAGAAGTGAGTTAACTGTAGGAGGACAATTACCTGGAGCAAGTAGTAGTAGTAGTAGTGGATCTTCAGCAACAGTTTCTGTTGGTAGTGTTACTACAGGTAACGCTGGAACAGATGCAAGCGTTACTAATACAGGAACAAGTAGTGCTGCTGTTTTTAACTTTACAATTCCTAGAGGTGCTGACGGTACAAATGGAACTAATGGTACAGATGGAAGTGACGGTGCAGATGGTGCAACAGGTCCTCAAGGTCCAGCAGGTAATGCTGCAACAATAGCTATAGGAACTGTTACTACAGGAGCAGCAGGTTCTAGTGCTACGGTAACAAATGCTGGAACATCTAGTGCTGCGGTATTAACTTTTAGTATTCCTACAGGAGCTACGGGTGCTAATGGATCAGATGGGGCAACTGGAGCACAGGGTCCTCAAGGTGATACAGGACCACAAGGAGCTACTGGTGCTACTGGCCCACAAGGGCCTGCTGGTAGTAATGCAACTGTTACTGCGGGTGCTGGAATATCGGTATCAAATGGAGAAGTTTCTATCGCAACAGATGCAGTAATAGACGGAGGAAGTTTTTAGAATTACAATGATAGACAAGTACATACTTAATTATGGCTAAATCCCTAGATAAAGTTCTTCAACCCGATGGAACTTACAAATGGGAACTTGTAGAACCTACTCAATCTGAAAAGATGGGAAATGGCCCTGAAGCTCCTGTTATTACTAAACCAAAAGCAACTAAGAAAAAAGTTGCAAAAAAGAAAACTACTAGCCCACTTACTGAATAATTTATGGCAATCGAAGAACAAGTCATTCAGTCCGATTCTGTGAATCCTACTGAACAGCCCGTGGCTGAAACTGCTTCACAACCAACTCAACCACAAACTCCTAATTTAGATTCTGTAAAAGCAGAATACGAGGCAAAATTAGCTGCTGCACAAAAACAAATCGCTGAAAGCGAAGAAAAATTTAAAGGCATCAAAGGTAAACTAGATGATGTCTATAAACAAAAAGATCAACAACGTAAACAAGAGTTAGAAGATCAAGGACAATGGAAAACTCTTTGGGAAGAAGCCAATAAAACTAATCAAGAGATGCAACAAGAAAATCTGTCTCTTAAGCAAAGTTTAGAAGATTTAAAAACTTCTAATGAAGTAGCTTCCACCAAAACAACAGCACTCGCAGCTATTAGTAACCTTGGAGCAATAAATGCAGAACAAACTCTGTCATTATTACAAAACAAGTTACAAAAAAACGCTAACGGAGAAGTAGTTGTATTAAATGGAGGTGTAGAGCAGAATCTTACTAATTATCTTACAAGTCTTAAAAACCCTGGTAGCGGTTGGGAACACCATTTCAAACCAAGTTCTGCTGCTGGAATGGGTGCAAAACCAAGTCCAATTGCTAACGCAGGTGGAGGTCAGCCAAACCCTTGGAAAACGGGCAATATAACACAACAAATGCTATTATCAGAACAAGATCCTCAAATGGCAGCAGTGCTGAAACAAGAGGCTCAAATTAAATAGTTGATTTCTGTGAAATTGACCCCCTTATCCGTGATTAGGGTATCGCAAAACTTATTAAGGTAAATCTGAATGGCTGCTCCGTTTCAGAATTATACTGGCGGTGTCCTACTGGCGGACATTGTCAAAAGAAATAATTTTAGTGCTTACGTTTCTCAAGCTATCAAAGAGCGTAGCCTATTTATCCAATCTGGTGCTGTAGTTCGTAATGCTTTGCTTGATGCAACAGCAGGAGGAACAAGAATACAGGTTCCAGAATTTAACCCAATTGCACCAACTGAAGAAATTTTAGATGGTACAGGCACTTGGGGTACAAGTGGTGCTGGTTATCTAACACCTCAAAAAATCGGTACAGATACGCAGATCGCAACTATCTGTCATAGAGGTTTTGCTTATGCTGTTGATGATGTAGCTGTTTTAGCTGCTGGTGAAGATCCAATGGGTCACATCAGAAATCAACTTGCAGATGCTATCAATAAATTGAACTCTGTTCGTTTATTTGAAACTCTAACTGGTTTATTCCATACTGCTCTTAATGGTCATCGCCTTGAAAAGCAATTAGGTGGTTCTGGTTCTACTGCTGAAGCAAACTATCTTACTGCTGCAACGATGGCAGAAGCTCGTTCTCTTTTAGGAGAAAGAGGAGAAGAACTTGATCTTCTTATAGTTCACCCTGCGGTTGCTTACTACTTATACCAAGTAGGTCTATTAACATTTTCAACATCTGCTTTATCAACTGGTGGAGCAGTAACTTGGGGTGGTGGTGGAGTTGGTGTTACTGACAGATCAATCGGTCAGTTCGCTGGTTGCACAGTTGTTATTGACTCTCAGGTAAATACTAACGATCCAACAACTACTGGTAATCGTCAGGAGTTCCGTTGCTATTTAATGAAGTCAGGAACAATTCTTGAGGGAGTTCAGTCTGAGTTAGGTATTGAAGCAGAAAGAAACATCTTATCTAAGCAAGATGTTATGTCTGTTGATTACCATAGTGCTTATCACGTTATGGGTACTAAGTGGACAAACGCTGCTGATAACCCTGCTAACTCAGCACTAAGAACTGGATCTAACTGGTCTGCTACATACGATATCGACCAAATTCCTATGGTTGAAATCTTTGTAAACACACCATTATCTAATGCCCTAAAGTCTTAATTTATATTAAGATTAAATTGTGGTCATCAAACCTCATCAATTATTGGTGGGGTTTTTTCTTTACGCTACAATAAAACTAACTTACTTAACTGATCGTGGCAGCTACCATAAATGCAACTATAAAAAGTGAAACTGCTAATAGTTACGTCACATTGGCAGAAGCTAATAGCTATTTTGAAACTGTACCTGATTCAAGCACTTGGACTAATAAAACAGATGATCAAAAGAATAGAGCATTAATATCAGCTACTAGAGAAATAGATAATTTAGTTTTTTACGGAGATAGATGTGACGAAGATCAAGCACTTAAATTTCCTAGAACAAATTATCAGGTAGATAGAGTTGAATTAAGTTGTTCAACTATTCCGTTAAATATTAAATATGCACAGTATGAACTGGCTAGAGCATTGGCAAATGATACCGATGCAATTACTGGTAATACAGGTACAGCAGGTGTTCCAGCAGAAGTAAAGATTGGTGATTTAGAAGTTAAATATAATAAGAGTTCTCAAAGCACAGGAACTGTAAATAATATTT
>VTLG01006573.1_pt1 | contig 12842 bp, 17 predicted proteins | sample 4694571 | NCBI WGS metagenome assembly VTLG01 (sample SAMN12604809, study PRJNA352737) | marine metagenome | biome: ENVO:00000447; feature: ENVO:00000209|ENVO:00000569|ENVO:01000036; material: ENVO:00002151; isolation source: viral sequences binned using virsorter ... | reverse complement strand
GCGCTTGTTTGTGTGGTGTCTTGTCGGTTTGTTGTGGTGTGTTTTGTCTTGTTTGGGGCGTGTTGTGTTGTGGTCTTGTGTGGTTTTGAATGGTTGGGATTTTTTTGTTCTTATATAAACGTCTCAACTCGTAGCCGTCTTTGTGTGTCTTGTGTCGGCTCGTTTTGTGTGGTGTTGACTTGTTGTTTTGTTGGCACGGTAATTGCTTGACGTTGCAATAACCGTACCAGATACCAAACCACCTAAACTTTGGGCTATTCGTTGTACTGCTCTACCTATCAGGTAGGGTCGTTGACGATATGGCAGGTTCAAGGCGGATACAAAGACTTTGTAGAAAAGTCAGAAGAAGAAGAGCACAGAGAAGAAGTCGTCTCGCCACAACGCTTGCGACCGCCGCCTGGACCCGGTCCCCCCCCCGTCGCGCCACCGCACTATATAAATACCCCACCTCTCTCGATAAGTGTGAAAATCGAGCACATTGACCTTATGGTATATGAAACCCAGGAGGGGTAATGCAAAACGAAAACGAAGAGCAACCAGGGGAGAACCAATGAGAACGAAAGGTGATACTCGTAGCGCCCAATCAAGTGCTGCCATGCAGATGGAAGAGAACGCTCGGGAGCGTCGAGAGTTGGCAATGGAGGCATTGAAGTCAGTAATCGCCGCTGGTGTCTTCCCCGCGTCTCAGATTGATGCTTTTAGACAGGCGTTTATGGAAGCATTCGATAAAACAGACGCTGCTCAAGAGCCTGTTCAAGAGCCTGCTCCTCAACAAGAGGCTGAACCAGAGCCAATGCAACCTGCTGGTACGCCATTAGATCCAAATCGGGAAATGCAGAACCTTGCAATGGGCTACGATCCAGATCACCCCTCTATTGAGGAAGACCCTGGGATGAAGTTGGACCCATACCCCGATGATCGAGACTGGGATGAGTTGGATAGAGAGCATCGGAGAGCCAACAGAAACTATAGGGAGCTACCCCGTGAATCATTGGTAGCGTTAGCGAAGCAAGCATCTGCTGGTGATGAAGAGGCAATGGAAGACTTACTGCTGGGCACCAATCCCGATGACATGGGGAGACGTACTCCAGAGCAATGGGCTTCGTTCCTCATGGAAAAAGATAAATAATATATTTATTCGTCGGTCGTGCTGTGGTCACTGTGGGAAACTCACAGAGTTTTCCAAGTAACTGTGGGAAGAAACTTGTTGCTTCCCATAGGTACGGTAGTGTCCATAGCTTAAATGCGATCTGCCCAATGTTCTAACCAGATGTCATCAACCAACCTGATCCACTGCTGCCTTTCTTTAAGGCTTACGCAAAGAGCATCAGCAATACGGGTGATGCGAACGCCTAGTGGGGAAAATAGGGAAAGTTTGTAGTTCCCACTCTCCATTAGCTCAAGAATCGGGCGGGCAACGGGAACAAGACGTGCCAACTCCCGCGTATCGTAGCCAACCCGCTTTCTTTCAGTCCTGATCCTAGAACCCAAGTCTCTTTTTGCTAGCAAAAGGGGGGTAATTGGGGGTGAAATGGTGGTAATTTGGTCCATATTTTCGCCATTATGTAGGTTCTAAGTGGTGTACACGATTGCAACAGGGTATAACCAAGGTTCTAACTGATGTAACAATGTACAAGGTTTTTCCAGGTAGAGAAGAAAAAAACATAAAACATAACTAGAATAAGAATTATGCTGTACTTTGTTGCACACCTACCCCAACCCAGGTTCAAGCACGATTTTCCGTGCAACAAAAAGGGTGGCTGAATCTGTAACGGCTTGGTGAACGAGAACATGGCAAACAGCGCACCGTGCAGATCCAACCACCCAGGTTTGGCGAAGGTCGAACATATATTGTTGGGTGTCAATGTATCCTCAAGGACAAGCCCTTGGCATCCTTGTTGGATCCAGACGTTCTCATCCACAATCGTACAGATGGGTCGCCTTGTTTCTTGTGGTTTCGGACTGGTCGGTTCCAATACCCCATCTTTCTAATCTCTGATGCAAAGTTCCCACGGGTGATGGGGGTCTTTCCCATGTCTTCACTCCATGTAACGTAGGCATCGAACAAATCTCTTACGGTGACAAACTCTCTGAGGGGTCTATCGTCTGGTTTCGCATCAACCTCATCGACGCATTCATCCACAAACGCTTGAACAACATTGCTTGCTTTACGGAATCTACCTAAAGCGTCCTTACATGCCTTTGGAATGGTGAGACCCTCATCGTACCAACGCTGCGCCCCTTCCACCAACCATGAGAAAATCTCCTCCCTTTCATTATCCAACTTACTAGGGAGTTCTGGATCGAGGGGGAGGGTTTGGGAGGGGGAGTTTTGGAAGTGCGCCAAAAAAGGAACGATTACTACCCTTCTCATTGTGGCGTTGTCGCTACTCAAGGTGGGCATGTGGTTTGTCGCCATAAAGGTTTTGAACTGCGGGGAATACTCAAACAAATCACCGCGTGGTTTCCGGGCAACTATCGTGTCCTCTCCAGTTAAACGCTTCATCTGAACCTCGTTCATCTTCGCTCTGCTGGAAAGCTCAACAGCACTCACAAATCGAGACCCGCGTAGCTTGGCAAGCCTGTAATACTGGTTGTTGTCCTCAGTAATGCTGGTGAATGTGCTCGATGAAGTGCTGCACGCATAGTCACCAAGGATTCCTGATATTAAATTGAGCAGTGTACTCTTGCCATTCGACCCACTTGGACCCCATAGGAAGAACATCTTCTGCTCTCTGGTCTCTCCGGTTAGCGTATAGCCCAATACCGTCTGCATGAAGCGCACCAACTCTTGATCCCCACACATAATCTGGGACATGAACTTCAAAAATACCTTCGGATCTGCGCTATTCGGATTGTATTTTACCGAAACCTTCTTTGTGATGAGCCTGGAGGGGTTCTTGGGGAGGAGTTGCCCGGTTCTCAGGTTAACGTGACCGTTTTTGCACCCTATCATCGTGCGATCCCCGTCCAAATCCTTCGCGTCTACCGTCACTCCACGGTTGTGCTGCGCCATTTCCAGGATAGACTTCAGAAAACGAGACGTACCCATGCGGTAAATGCTCTTTTCAATTCGCTTCTTGCTAATCTCATCGTCCATTTCGATGAACTTCTTCTTCTCAGCGCGAAGCTCGTGCTCTAATTCGTCTAACTTGGTGTAGACTTCTTCCTTGGAATGGTCGTAGACCCAGATGCCAAGGGACTTTCGGTACGTCATCCACGTCTTTAACTGACGAACATAACGGATAGTCTTTCCGTTGCTTTCTATAAACCGCTTTGCGAGTGCTTTTTCGTTGTATGAAGAATGATATGCCATGGTGGTTCCTAAGTTTGGAGGGAATCGTTATGTAGGGTGAGGGGGGCCACACCAATTCAGCGGAGGCTTGTGCTTAAACTGGTGTAGCCCGGACATCGCTGCTCTTAATCAACTCGCGGGATTGGAGAGCGAGGATTACGGAAGGCAAATAGTCAAGCGTTGCGCCCGATTCAGAGGTCTCCCACCACAGGCCCTCTTCTTTTGCGTCCGTTAGCGTTAGCGATGCCGCACCCGAAGGTGTTCTTTCGTTGGCTGCACGATACGCAGCCCATTTATAGTACCGATCCCGAACATCTCTCCAATCCATTGCTACCGCAATCTGCGACTTGGCAAAGTTGATCAAGAGTAAGCCTCCCATCTTCGGACCACCGTAGTTATGAATCATATCAAAAGCGGTCGCCTGATGTATCGGAATCCTCGCGTATGGTAATCTGTCACTCTTATGCTCTTTCGCATCGACCAGGAAGGTGTATCCCATACTGCAAATCAAGTAATCTGGTGGGCCTTGACCAAGCAGTATTCCTTCAAAACCACCTTTGCCGGTGCGTTTTCGCATTAAGTAAGGGGGGTGAAGACGGGCAATGTAAGCATCGCCCGCTTCAAGGTAGCGAGAATGAACGCGATTCAATCTCGTCTCCCAATTCCTACCCCGATTGGCGTAGGACTTTTTCCCCTTCTTAGCCATTGGCAACAGCCTTAACCGGAGCAGCCTTGCGGCCACCGTTTAATAGCGCACCATTTTTGATGTTGAGCCAGGATACGATGAACTCTCGCTCCTCGTCGCCTCCCTCAACCATGTTTAATGCCCTGCATATTGGCAGGATGTTACCAGCAACAGGCAACTCCCCGTTCTTCCACTTCCAACAAACCTGCTTTGAGGTTCTACCCCCAAAGGCATTAACTGCCCTCGCGAATTGTGTGGGGCTTAAAAGGTTGTGATCCTTTAGGCGCTGATTAAGCAGCTTGTGCCATTGTTTTGTAGTACGCATATTGGCCTCCGTGGTTTTGCGTCCATAAAACATAATCGACTCGGTGACCAAAATGCAATATATTGTTTTCACAAACTTGGAGGCAACATGGTAAAAAGCAAGACCAACCTAATCAAAGGCAAACCTTACGCTTATGTGGGCGAGCGACTTCATCAGTTTAGGAGCAAGTACCCTATTGATGAGAACTGGTCGTTAATAAGCGAGATCGTTGAGTGTAATGAGAACAAGGTTCTGATTCGCGCACAGATAGTCTCTCCAACGGGGAAGGTGGTCGCCACCGGGTGTGCGGAGGAGCAAAGAACGGGGAACATAAACAGAGTTAGTGCCGTTGAGAACTGTGAGACGAGCGCGTGGGGTCGGGCTTTGGCGTCTGCGGGCTTTGCCCCGGATGGGAGAATCGCCTCTTATGAGGAAATGAAGTCTGCGATGATCGCGCAAGAGACCTTTTTCAAGGATCGCTTGGAACGCTATGGGCTTACTGAGGCCAACGCTCACAGATGGTGCATGGCGAACCACATGGGTCCGTGGGATGAGCTTGAAGATAAGGAAAAAGAGAAGATTGTTATGGATCTAAAGGACGGGGTTCTTCTCGTAGAAGATGTTCGCGAAGCGAAAACGCTGGATCAACGTGTTGAAGAAATGATAAAGTTAAATGCAGAGGAAAGAAAGAAGGGAATCAAGAGAGAACATGATCCAAACTTCAAGCCAGTAATGTTTGCCGTCGCCCTTAAGGATCTTGGGTATGAGTTGGATGCCATAAGCGCATTCTGCCAAACCATGTCTTACGGTAGACCATCGTCATGGACCGAAAACAATAGGAAAAGGTTCCTTAAAAGATTGAAGGCGGGTGAGCTTGAAACAATGCCACCCCGCATCTGTAATGTAAAAGAACCCACCAAGGTGAAGAAATAAAAGTTTTAATGGCTCCCTCCCTTATTCTTAAACCAGGTTTACACCCCGGTAGTAAACACAAGGAGTCTGTTGTGAAATTCTACAGGATTTTAAGGGTCAATAACGCAGATGTTCCGGGACATCAGAGCACTTCGCTCAAGGGAGGGGGTCATTATTCATTTTACGTCAACCATTGGTGAGCCATGCTGAATATGTCAATGATAACGGTCAGGGCAACATACATCTTGGCTAATCAGGCTCTCCGGTTCTTTGATTGGGATTTTACAAAATCGTTTGAGCACGACTTCATTCTCTCTCAGGCTATCAACATCTTCCATCTTGTTGGTGACTTGCATCCTGAGCACAACTGGGAGTTGGGTCCAGCATCTGAATCGGAAGAGGAGACGGTTATACGGTTTCTCATCCAGAGCATCTCCCCGGTGATGTGGCAACGCGCTGAGTCGCAATGGCGAATGGACAACCCCGGTGCTGCGGAGACATACGACGAGATCGTGATTGCGGCATTTCAAGCAAGAACGGAATGGGATAGGATAAAAAGAGAGGAATCTTCTGAACGAGTTTGACCCAGTGATTGCTAGAACTTTTGTATTGCCGTTTACCGAAAAAGTAGATGCTGAGGGGTTGGCATTCTCTGAAGATCACGTTTTGATAAATCTTGGGGAAGACATAGATCGAAACTTGGTGTGCGTAACCACCAATAAGATTTCGAGTGCTGACTTCGCTCTCTTGTTTCCAACCACAACCGTTGGTATGGCGAGACTTGTGACCCAACTTATCAATACGTTCTATGCAACGCTTGGCCCAGAAGAATGGAACGAGTTGCTCAACGAGGTTGAGTGATGTCTCAACTCACCTTGCTTGAAGTACCTGCCCCCGAAATACCATCAGAAATCGACCTGCGGTGCTGTTCTGTTCAGCAACTCATTGATGAGTATGACGGACCCAAACCATCATTGATTATCGCTGATCCGCCATGGTGTTATCAACAGGCACCGGGACACAGCGCAAATCCAGAGAACCACTACAATACGCTTACTGAGCTTGAAATAGCGCAGATGCTCAACCAAGCGTATGAACTTATGGATAAGGGAAGGCTCGCCCTGTGGATAACTTGGCCCTTTATCGACCTGTGGTACACGGCTAAGTCTAAGGTGGACTGGAGGTGGAGATATGTTTCGGGCGGGTGCTGGGTAAAAGAGGGGGGTCACGCCGGGACCGGGTATCACTGGTTGGGAAAATCTGAACCAGTCATGTTGTATGTGAAGTCTACGGGGCTGTGCTCCAAGTGGACCGCTTTACCAAACGCATACACGTCCGGCAGACAGGCTCACTCTGAGAAACCTATGGACTGGATGGTTAGATGGATCGAGCGGTGGACAAATGAGGGGGATACCGTGATGGACCTATTCGCAGGAATGGCACCCGTTGCGTCAGCTTGTCTAAAAACCAACAGGAAATATGTTGGGGCTGAGATAGACCCGGTTAGACATCGCCAAGCAGTGGACCGAATAGCGTTGAGAAGGTGACGTTCTTCTTGCGTACTGTAGCCTGACGGGTTACCGTATGGTCGGTAGGCAAGACAAGGCTACCACAAGCGACAACAATAAACAAAGGAATTAATCATGGCTTTATTGAAACCGTTTATGGTTGGAAGTATTAGGGTTCGCTGCATGGCTGGACCCAAGCATGGTATGTACCGTTTTCGTTCAGAGTGGTATCCCTCTGAGAAGAAGGGGAAGATGGCAACCAAGACTCTTGGGTGGGCTACTCGCGAAGAAGCGATGAACATGTCGGCCCAGATGTTGGTTAGTGGAGAGCATCGGAAGATACCCGTCAGGAAGACCATACCTAATGTTGGTCGTCTATTAGACCTTTGGTTGGACAATCAAAACAGTCGTCCCGGATTGGCTATGAACAGCCTCAACTCTAAGAGGGGTTCTGTTGATAGGCTGAAGAAGAAGCTGGACAGTGTTCCAGTGTCTGATTTAACCAGCCCAATTGCGATTGAGGACTTTAGGGATGATTGTATGCGTGACGGTCGGGCGATTAGAACTATCGCGTTAGATTTTCAAACGCTTCGTCAAGCAGTACACTGGGGACACCGAAGAGATATGGTGACTGTGCCCAAAGATGACATCCCCAAGGTTTCGTTGCCGATTCCAGACTTTGCTTACAATCACCGTACCCCGACTAACGAGGAGGCAGGGCGTGTTCATCTGGGGATGAAAAACAAAGACGGTGTAGGCGCATCTACGGCAAAGTATTCGCTATTGTTCCTGATACTGTGGGGAACCGGGGCGCGTGTGGGTAGTGTGTGTCGTCTCACTTGGTCTGACATAGACCTGGTCCGCAGGGAGATCCGCTTTGGTAATCACAGGGGAGCGAGAAAGACTCGAAGGTCCAGGGTTGTTCCGATGAATGATTCGATATTCAATGAACTGTCTTCAATGTCGCCCCAGTCAGGAAGGCTATTTAAGTGCTCTGAGTCTAATGTTGTGTCCAGGATTGCGTCGGTGTGTGAGGAGTTAGGTATAGATAGGTTCACGCCGCACGGATTGAGAAGGTTGGCTGTATCCACAATGATACGGGGAGGCGTGGACTTGCCAACGGCAGCATCTATTACGGGACATGATGTTAAGACCATGCTTAAGTTCTACTCTGAGGCCACACCGGAATCGAGAAGAAATGCAATAGTATCGTCAGGGTTGGGAGCTTCTTGTGTTGACACAACGCTACGAGTGACATAATTGTTTCTGGTGAGCGGGGGTTTTTTAAGGCTTGTGGTCGCCCAAACACGTTTGGTTCAAGTCTTAGATCCTTTGTTTGGCCCTCGCTCACCTTCTCACTCTTCTTCCCTCAACCTGATGCGTTCTTGGTGCTCTAAGGCAAACGAACCTTCTTGGTTTGCGTCTGTTCGCCACTCAGGTTCCCCCACCCCGTAGCTGACGCCGCACCCAGCAACATCTTCTACTGGGAGTTCTCTGGCGTTAGCTACTCCTAGGACTCGATTGAATTGATTCCTAAAGATTTCTTCAATCGAACCGAGCAGTGTGTAGTCACACAAGTATGACTCCGCGTGCCACGTTGGGCACATCCTGGATAGTTGCCAACAAGCGTTGTGGTACAGTGCGCTTGAGCTTTCTGTGCTGAACACTGGTATGCGGTACTCAAGCCACGCTCCAAGTTTTATCAACTCGGTCGCCTTGTCTGCGGGTAGCGCGAGAGCAAGCGATGTCATCAGTGCATGTCTCAGCGTTGGTGATCTGGGGTTGAGGAGGTCGGATGCTGACCACTCTATGCTGACCCCCGTCGCGTAATCTTTCGGAGACCGCCTCCTGCCATACGTTGCCGCCTTTATGCAACGCTCATTAACCAATGCCGCAACCAGGGCGCAGTACCTTCTCTGAGCCTCGTTCATCATGTGGAGTTCACGCTCTGGCGTGAGTCTCTCCGATACCATTCGTGCGATCCCGTCTGCCCACATCCTTCTCGCACTATCTGATAAATCGGTTGGCGGGATTATTTGGTTCTTGTCTGGGAGCTTCACTCCCTTTAAGAGCCACACCTCATTGTACCTGGCGAGGAAAACATCTGTTCGCCAAGGAACAACGCCCAAGTGATGGGGGACCATGTTTATGGTGACCATCCCGCAATAGTATATTGTGTATCTCGATGGCTTTTGGTGCTTGTTTCTGCACCACCAGTAGTTACCCATCACCCTACCTGGGGTCCGGGTTCCCGTTCTGAACTTCACGGTAAGTGAACAATCGCCTTTTGTGTGTGGTCTTCTTGGCATTTTTATTTAATATAATGTTGTTTGCATAACATCCATGTTAACTATGGAATCATTGGTGTCATCAGTCAACCTTAGTCCTGGCGAGTTTTGGTTTCGCGTTGAGTTTGTGCTCCGCGTTCGCGGCTTGGACTACATGTGGTTGGCTCAACAAATAGGTAGACGGGTCGTGTTCGTAGAGAACCGGGCCAATCAACTGAAGGCAAACCGCAGAGAACGAAGAGATATAATGAATGCTCTCGGACTTAGCGATCACGACATGACACAACCCTTAGAAATCTTCGCCACCAGACAAACGAGGTATCAAGATGAGCGAGAAAGAAAATAAAGAGAAATATGAACAAGCAGGAAAACGTGCCATACTGGTTCTGACGCGATGCAAACGTCTATTTAAGGGCGATGGGCTTTACATTCCTGCATCTGTGTCAGGTGGAGACAAAGACTCACCAGTCATGGTGGGGTGGTCTCCGGGAGAAGGGTTCTGCGTAGACATGGGGGACGACAAAATGGTGTTGGCGAGCAATCCGTTAGACGCGCAACGCCTATCCGCTGTTCTTAGCGCAATGCCAGCACTGTATGATGAGGCGAAACGTCTTCGCGACGAGCACACAGAAATACTGGTAGAGGGAGCCAATGCCGCCGAGGAATTTCTCGACGGCATTACATCAAAACGACTACCCCCAAAGGAGCCACCCAAGTGGACGTAGTGTTAGTTAATGACGCTGTTGTTGTTTGCTTCGAGCAGGTCGCTGGTGTAGCTTGCTCTCTCGACGTTTCTGAGAGTGTGAGCGATACCGTTATTATCAATGACGGTCATAGGGAATGCCGAGAGGTTTCTCTTCTCCACCGCACGGATGATTTTCCGAGCAACCTCCCGACCAACATTAACAACAATCTTGTCGCCACCCTGGAAGATAGACACGTCAAACTTTCCGGGCTGCGACATCTTCGCAGGCTTACTCTTTGTCGCCACGGGTTCAGTGGCCTGGGCAGTCTCTTCATTCTCAACGATTGAGGTCTTCTGGGCCTTAGTTATTTTCTTTTTGGTGCTAGTTCTTGCCATGATTGATTCTCCTAAGAAGGATAAAAGTACGAGATTGCGTTTCCCTAAAAGTGTTCACTTACGCATATCTCAAGGGATGTTTGAACATTTAAGTTGTGGGGAAGGGTCGATCCAGGACGAGATCCGGCAAGCAATTAACGCCTACCTGTCAAGGCGAGAGCGGGCTGGGTACAGGGAGGTTGTACTTTCACCGCGAAGCACCGTTGACGTGGATCAGATGCTATCATGGTTAGCATCTAAGTCGCCACTTTTGAAGGATTTACAGGGCAATAATGACGAGTTGCATGAGTTGATACTCAAGCCGATGAGAGCTTCACTGTCTCCCATTCAGCTTCGTAGAACGAAGAGTTGGATAATGGGAGAAAAACTAAGCGTAATAGGAAGAACTGAGGGTGTCTCTAAGCAAGCTATCCACGCCTCAATAAACCGTAGCCTAAAAGCCTTGGCCGATAGCTACGATTTTGTTCATGGTCTTTGTGAACTATTCCCCGAAAGTGGGCTGACACCCTCGTATTTAATGGCTGCACTAAAGGAGGCCGAGCATGTCAAACAACAATAAGGATAACCCAACTCAAGAGAGTGTTGTGTTGGATGAACGCTATTCATTAAAGACCTATGATGGGCTACTGTTGGCCACGGAGGACTTGTTCAATAGGTATCTTATTCCCTCTGATAACCAGATTGAGCTTGACCAAGTAAAGGGAGCGTCCGTTCTTTTGAGGGAGGCTCGGGGCATTTTAGATTCTCAACGCCGAGCTAAACCAAAAGCCCCAAGCGGGGCACAAGAAGAGAGAGACTTCTCCTTGAATGCCGCTGGTCCATTCAGTGTGTTCCAGGGTGGTAAGTGAAGCTGGTATACCCCGGCGACCCGGAGTTCTGGGATCCAGTAAGTTTCTTACCGATGCTTAGTGTGCGATCCAAGGCAGAGGGGCTTGTTCCGTTCCACCTGTGGCCGCACCAGTTGATTATGGCTGCTGCTGTTCGTAAGGCAGTCGCGGAAAGGAAATGGTTGATCCACATAAAGTCTCGGCAAACTGGTTCGTCCACGTTTTTCTCTGGCATTGTGTATCAACACGCAGCCTTTAGAAAGGGGTGCTGGGCTGCAATCTTGGCCCATAAAAAGCCCACAGCCCGGAACCTTGCGGAGATGTGCAACCGATATTGGAGGAGCACACCAAGACAAATAAGACCTAACCGCCACGGTCGAGTCAAAAGGACACTGGAGTTTCCCGAAATTGATTCCAGGGTTGATATAGCTTCGGTTCAAGACGATGAGCCGCTGCGGGGTGACACCATACAAGTTCTGCTCGCCACTGAGATTTCGTCTTGGGCAGACGCGGCAGGAGAGGATGCGTGGATTAGTGCTCGGAACGCTGTGCCTGACAAGGGTGGTTTCATAATAGGAGAATCGACCCCCAGGCACCTGGACGATCAGTTGCATCAGGTTGTGAAAGAATCCGAGCGTCCCCACTCACAGTGGCACAAATGTTTCATCCCTTGGACAATGATAGACGAGTACCGGACTGCTCCTCCTCCGGGGTGGAAACCATCACAGGTGATAAAGGAATACTGGGACTCCCATCCCCAAATGACATTGCAGCACGCGGTATGGATGCAGCAGGTGGGTCTACCAAAGTGCGCTTATCGTCTTACGAGATTTAGGGCAGAGTATCCGATTGACGAGTCAGACTGCTGGTTGGCTCCAGGCGAGTCGATATATGATCGCACAAAGCTAAGGCAGATGATTCACAAGATAGATGGTGCCACATCTTTGTCTGAGAGCACCGAAGAATATCTTGAGTTTAGAAAGCCCGAAGATAATCACAAGTACATAATCTTCTGCGACCCTGCTGCGAGTTGGTCTAAGCGGGACATGTTTGCCGTGGTTGTTCTCGATTGCACAACATGTGAGCAGGTCGCTGAGTTCTTGGGCCACAAAAACGCCTGGGAGATGGCTCACCTTCTCGCACAAACCGGAAGAAAATACAACAACGCTACCATCTACGTTGAGGCCAACGGTGTGGGTGAGGGGATTTTGTCCCACTTAATAGACAACCCAAAGTTAAAATACCGCAGGGTATACCACAGGTCTTCAAGAATTGTTGGTGGGGGAAGCTCCGCAATACCGGGGTGGTGGAGTAGCGCAAAATCTAAGCGTGCGGCAGAGGGTTCGTTGCAGGATTTAATTATGGACGGGTCGCTGACGATACATTCGGTCAGAAGCATAAAGCAACTTATGAATTATCGTGGTTCCTGGGGGAAAAGCAGGGACATGTATGGTGGTCACTATGACTTGGCGAACGCATGGGCGGGCGCGGCGTGGGCTTATTTTCACACACCTGTGGGTGGACGTTGGGGTAAAGAGAGAGTGACTGCCGCACAAGAAGCGAACATCGCCTGGGAAAAGTTTATGGAAAGAATCAACCCGACACCAGACAGCGATTCGCCATGGGGGGAACACCGATGAGTAAAAAAAGAGAGCAGCTTGAGAAAGAGGTGCTGAGAATATCAGAATTGATACGACAGAACGAGGACCACTATGCGAAAGAAGTGGCAGACGACGACGTTCGCAACCTTGCGTATTGGCGTGGAAGGTTCTGGTCGGGTGATGGAATGTCATCTGGGTCTTCTCATAAAACGTATCGCGCAGAACAGAATGAAATCTTCCCAATCGTAGACACGCTTTTAGCTGCTCTCGCCATGGACCTGCCTCAGTGCGAGTACCAGGACACCAGGCACAATACTGGCCCAACCCCAACCCGATCAGAT
>VTLG01013631.1_pt1 | contig 12843 bp, 12 predicted proteins | sample 4694571 | NCBI WGS metagenome assembly VTLG01 (sample SAMN12604809, study PRJNA352737) | marine metagenome | biome: ENVO:00000447; feature: ENVO:00000209|ENVO:00000569|ENVO:01000036; material: ENVO:00002151; isolation source: viral sequences binned using virsorter ... | reverse complement strand
TAAAACAACCAAGCCAGCAGGAAGATACTAAGCTATACTACAAGAATAGATACAATTTTTTATGCCAACAGCAAGAGCAATCGACAAACTAAAGAAAGCCTTTAGTGTCGAAGAACGCAGTAGCTACTCCATTTTTAAAGGAGAAGAACTAATATTAAAGATTTTCTGGTCGCCTCTAACCATAGCTGATAGAGACACCATAAACAGTACACTAATGGCTATGAACAAAGGTCAAGAAGAAGGAAGCCTGGATTTTGCTCTTCAGGTAATTGTTACAAAAGCTGAAGATGAATCAGGCACAAAACTATTTTCTCCAGCAGATTTACCTGTTCTTAGAAGAGAAATACCTCTTGGAGTTCTTCTCGACATTATGAGTAAGATGCAAAGTTTGGGCGAGGAGGCAAGCCCCGATGCCGTAAAAAGCTAAGTTAAAAGAAGATAATTTTTTATACACGCAGTTTTTTATAGCTGAGAAACTAGGTTATACCCATAGAGAACTAAGAGAAAAAATGTCCACACACGAGCTATACGCTTGGAGTGCTTATTTTAGTCTCAAAAGCGATAGAGAAGAAGAGGCATACGAAAAAGCAAAAAGACAAGCTCAGACTCGCAAGGTACGCTAATATAGAATTATTTAGTATAAATAGTCGTGGCTGCTAATTACAAAGTAAATATAGAACTAGATACCAAAAAATTAGATAAGCAGCTAAAAGATTTAGGTATAAAGGTAGATAAAGTTGGAAAAGTAAAACAAGGTCAATCTAAAAAGACAATAGCTGATGGTGATAAAGAAGTAAAACAAGAGCTACAAAAAATAAGACTAAAAAATGAGTCTCTTGGTATAGAAACTCAGGTAAAGAAAATAAAATCAAAAATACTAGATATAAATAAAGTAGAAAGTAATATAGAACAAGCATCACTTAGAGCATCTAAAGGAGAATTTGATTTAGCTAAAAAAGGTAATTTACTGGCAAAACAGGCTGTACTTGAAACTAGAAAGGAATTAGCTGCTGAAAAGAAAGTAACAGCAGAAAAAGTAAAACAGGTAAACCTTCAGTCTGCTGGAATGAATCTTATAAGACTTTCAGGCAGAGCAGGAAAATTAGGTGGTAGAACAGCAGCAGTTATAGATCAGCAGACAGCACTCAGACAACCCAGGGGATTACCGAGTGCTTCAATGCTTAACGCAGAAGCTAGAGGAATACAAAGACTTATTCCCACAAGATTAACTGATGCAGGAAGTATTAGAGGAGAAGGTTATATAGCTTCTTCTGCTGAAAAAGCTGCCAGATTTGAAGAAAGAATAAACAAAGCCAGAAAACGAGGCATAGAAAACAATAGAGATTTAGTTGGATCGGAAAGATTACGAAACAGACAGCTAATACAAACTATAAAAGCAACGGAACAAGCTGCTACTGCTGAAGCTCAAAGATTAGATAAAGCATTACGAACTCCTCAAGGACCAAGTTCTAGGCTTAATTACAGAGGAGGCCAACTATTACCTGGACCAGCAGGAGCAGGAAGAGGCGGTGGACTTACAAGTGCATTAATTAGTGGTGCGTTCCCTCTACTATTTGGTCAAGGTCCATTGGCTGCTGCTGGTGGTTTTACTGGTGGTTTAATTGGAGATAAACTCGGAGGTCAAATGGGAGGCTTCGCAGGAGGTCTTATTGGAACAGCAGTAGTAACAAGTGTTCAAAATTTTACAGTTGAAATAGGAAAATTAGGTGCAGCATTAAACAGTGCTACAAAAGACGTAACCGCTATATCTGCTGCTCTGGGTATAACTGGTACAGAATTTGAAAAACAACTACAAACTTTATCTAAGTTAGGAGATGAAGAAGCAGCTTTTGAAGCAGCCAGACAAAAAATGGTACAGCTAGTAGGACAAGACGGAGTTAATGCGTTAACTAAATTTGGAGATGAATTTACAGAATTAGGAAATAATTTTGCAAAAATAATGACACTTATGAAAACATCTTTTGCTAATTTTCTTCAATATTCAGGCATTGGTAAGTTTATTGCTTCAACAGTGGAAAACACAGCTTTATTAGGACAAGCAGATGCGTATGGACAGACACTAGACACACAAGAAGGAAGAAGAATGAAGGAATTAATAGAAAAAAGACAACAAATTGTGAGTCCTTTTGGTCCAAATGCTTTAGATCCTAAAGCAAGGACAGCTTTAACATTAGAAACTGTAGGTAGAGAAAAAGGAAAAGGACTGTTTGGTGCAGTAAATCTGCAAGATATAGAAGATGCAAGAAAAATAATAAATGAAGAGATTATATCTTTGCAAAAGAAAGTTAATATTAAAAATGCCGAAGCTGAAGCTGATAAAATGATCCAACAAATACAAAAAGCTAGGGTTAAAAATATAGACAAAGAAATAGAATTACTGGAACGTAGTTTTACTATGACTTCTGACGAATTTGAGATAGAACAAGAAATAGCTAAAATAAAAGAAGATGGCGAAATAAAAGATGAAGCTGAAATCCGTAACAAACTTAAAAAATTACAACTATTACAAAAAGAAAAACAGTTGGCTGAAGAAACAGCAGCAGCTTTTGAAAGAATGTCTCAAACAATAGCAACTGACATATCCGATGGCATAAAGGGTATGATTCGTGGCACTTCCACACTTAACGATGTACTAAGTAGCGTATTGAACAAACTAATAGACGCAGCATTTAACATGGCTTTCTTTGGAAATCCGCAAGGAAGTTTAGGCGGTGGTGGTGGCTTATTTGGGTTACTTGGTGGTCTATTTAGTGGTGGCGGTGGAGGAAGTGTCGGTCCTCTACCTCCATCTCCAATTTACATGGCAGCTAATGGTGGTCGTATTCCAGGTCGTAGACCTTCACTTGTTGGAGAACAAGGACCAGAGCTATTCACACCAGCTACAGGTGGATACGTCACACCAAATCATGCACTAGGTGGCTCGGTTAATGTAGTGGTAAATGTAGATGCCTCTGGTTCTAATGTCGAAGGTGACGAAGAAGAAGGTAGAGAGCTTGGGCGTCTTATCTCAGTTGCAGTACAATCTGAAATAATACAGCAACAAAGACCAGGAGGATTACTTGCATAATGGCTACGTTTCCCTCAATAAAACCTACTTACGGCCAACAGAAAAGGTCTGCACCTTTGACTCGTACTGTTCGTTTTGCTGATGGCTATGAACATCGCATATTATTCGGCCTTGCACAACACCAAAATCCAAAGGTCTTTAATTTTACTTTTGAAGTTTCAGAAACAGACGCAGATACCATAGAGACCTTTTTAGATGCTCGTGCAAATGATTCAGACAGCTTTACTTTTACCCCACCAGGAGAAAGTTCTTCTTCTGAATTTGTTTGCGAAAGATGGAATAAATCAATACCCTATAATAATAGAGCTACGATCCAAGCTACTTTTAGACAAGTTTTTGAACCTGCCTCATAATGACAACTGTTTGGTCTGCCAGTGCTAGTTTAAGTCTTAATGATGTTGTTGCTCCTACTGCTGCACGGAGAAAAGATGGTTTATTTTTTAGAGTAACTTCAGCAGGAACAACGGGAAGCAGTGAACCAAATTGGACAAGTAGTATAGGTGAAACTGTTTATGATAATGACGTTCAGTATGTTTCATTTAGTAGTACTTTTAGTGATGTTCAATCAATAAATCCATCTGCAATTATTGAATTATTTACTTTAAAGTTAGATAACTCATTACACGGTGCTACTACAACTTATTATTTTCATTCGGGTAGCAATTTAAATGCTAATAATAAAATAAAATGGCAAACAGTTGAATATCTTAGATTTCCTATACAAGCATCAGGATTTGCGTTTCAAAAAGGACAATTACCTAGACCAAAACTTTCTGTTAGCAATGCAACAGGGTTGATTTCATCAATCTTATTAAGTGTAAATGAAACAACAACAGGTAATGATTTAACAGGAGCTAAAGTTACAAGAGTCAGGACATTAGCTAAATTTATAGATGCTGATAATTTTGCAGATGGACAAAATCCAACTGCTGACCCTACAGCAGAATTTCCAAGAGAAATTTATTCAATAGATCGCAAAGCTAGTGAAAATAGAGAAATCGTAGAATTTGAGCTTGCTGCACCTACTGATCTTGCAGGAGTAAGAATACCAAAAAGACAGTGTACTCGGACTGAATTTCCTGGCATTGGTACGTTTTCACAATGACTTGGCAAGATGACGCATTGGTTCATGCGAAAGACCAAGATCCTAAAGAAGCTGTAGGATTAGTTTTAAATATTAAAGGCAAACAAAGGTACTATCCTTGTCGTAATCTTTCAATAACAGATCATCAATGCTTTATTCTTGATCCAGAAGACTATGTTAAAGCAGATAATAAAGGAGAAATTATTGCAGTATTTCATAGTCACCCAATAAACCCTCCAACACCTAGCCAAGCTGACAAAGTTAGCTGTGAAGACAGTGGTTTACCGTGGTATATTGTTAATCCTCAAACAAAACAATGGGCATATCTTGAACCTACAGGGTATAAAGCACCTCTGCTTGGCAGACAATGGGTATGGGGTATAACTGACTGTTGGAGTTTAGTTAGGGATTGGTATAAAGAAGAGAAAAATATTGAACTAAAAGATTGGGATAGGCCAACAACACCTCAAGAATTTCTTGAGAATCCATTATTTGAAAGTTGTGCATGGAGGACAGGATTTAGAGAACTTAGAAATGATGAAAAACTAGAAAATGGAGATGTATTATTAATGTCAATAATGCACCCAACTTTAAATCATGTAGCATTATTTTTTGATGGAGATGTTATTCATCATTTAACCGATAGACTATCTTGTAGGGAGCCTTACTCTGAATGGTTGTTAAAATGTACAGGAAAGAGGTATCGCTATGCTTCGTAAAGTAAAACTATATGGCAAATTAGCTAAATTTGTTGGTCATAAAGAATTTGATGTTGAAGTAAATAGTGTAGGACAAGCTGTAAGTTTTTTATTAAATAATTTTCCTCAGTTAGAACAGTATATGAGTCCTAAATATTATCAGGTAAAAGTAGGTAATTTTGATGTTGACGAAAATGAAATACATTATCCAGTAGGTAAAGAAGATATACATTTTGTTCCAGCTATAAGTGGTGCTGGTAGAGGGATAGGAAAAATACTATTAGGTGCTGCTTTAATTGCAGGAGCTTTTCTATTACCAGCTACGTTTATGGGCGGACCTGCAACATTTAGTTTGAAGGCAGGATTAGGAGGAGGTGTTTTAGCAAAAAGTATGGTTTATGTTGGAACGGCTTTAGTACTGTCTGGTGTATCTGATTTATTATTTCCGCTACCTACAAATAACGGTTTTGATTCTGAAGAAGACCCTAAGTTATCTTATAGTTTTAGTGGATTACAAAACACATCAAGAGCAGGTACTCCCGTTCCAATAGTTTATGGCGAAATTATGACAGGGAGTGTTGTAATAAGTGCAGCGATTGACACTAATCAGGTAGAAGCATGACAGACAAACGTAAATCTATTAAAGGTGCTGGTGGTCCACCTCCTCCTCGCAAACCATTTCGTGCTCCAGATACTTTACATAGTAGACAGTTTGCTACTGTTCAGGATCTAATTTCTGAAGGAGAAATAGAAGGATTTGCTACTCCTTCAAAAGCAGGAATTACTGATAAAACATCTACTGCATATAACAATGCTGCATTAAAAGACGTTTTTTTAAATAATACTCCCGTTTTAAATGACTTTGCTAGTAATACAGATCCAGCTGACGGAGATTTTAATTTTCAAGACGTTACTTTCAAAACTCGTTTTGGCACTGCTAACCAAACTAAAGTAACAGGAATACCTAGTGAAACTCGTAGACCTCAATCAGTAAGCACAGCAGATGTAACCACTTCTGCTCCTGTAGTAAAACAAATAACTGATTCTAGTGTTGATGCTGTAATAGTTACTTTAACTTGGGCACAAATTCAAAGGCAAGATGATAACGGAGATATTCATGGCTCTACAGTTGCTTACAAAATTTCTATTCAATATAGTGGTGGAACCTATCAAGAAAGAATAAACACTTCAGTTGTTGGTAGAACCGCAGACTCTTATTCAAGAGATCATAGAATCGAATTAGATGGTAATTTTCCTGTCAATATAAAAGTTGAAAGAATTACTGCTGATGCCGACCCTGCTGGATTTTTACGAGATGAATTTAAATTTTCCTTTATTCAAGAAGTTATAGATAATGATTCGACTTATCCTAATAGTGCTTATACAGCTTTACGTCTTGATAGTAAAATCTTTAATTCTATTCCTGCTAGAACTTTTCGTGTAAGAGGAATAAAAGTAAGAATACCAGGTGCAGGTGCTAATAATTCTGGTACTCCTACTGTTGATTTACAAACTGGAAGAATACAATATCCAACTAACTATATATTCAATGGAACGATGCAAAATGCGGTATGGACAACGTGTCCTGCGTTTATACTGCTCGATTTATTAATTACCAAACGCTATGGGCTGGGAGATCATATGGCCCCAGATCAAACAACTGACTCAGCTACTTTTTCTAATGTTGATTTATTTAGTTTTTTTGCAGCTTCTAAATACGCTAATGAGTTAGTTGATGATGGCTCTGGATCGGGTACTGAAGAAGCAAGATTTAGCTGTAATGTAAATATTCAAAGTCCTAAAGAAGCATTTGAAGCAATAAATGAACTTTCGGGTGTAATGAGATGTATGCCAATCTGGTCGGCTGGCACAATTAACATTTCGCAAGATCGCCCAACAACTGCAAGTTACTTATTTAATTTATCAAATGTTGGACAGGCAGGATTTAATTATCAAGGCAGTAGTTTAAAACAGCGTCATTCTGTTATATCTGTTAGCTACTTTAATATGGATTCAAGAGAAGTTGATTTTGAAGTTTATGAAGATGCAGCAGCGATAGCTAAATTAGGAACAATAGTAAAACAAGTAAAAGCATTTGCTTGTACCTCTCGTAATCAAGCGAAAAGACTTGCAAGAGCAATACTATTTTCGGAGCAAAACGAAAGCGAGACAGTTACTTTTACAACTTCTATTGACTCTGGAATGTTAGTAAGACCTGGTGCTGTTATAGAAGTAAACGATCCAGTGAGGGCAGGAGCTAGAAGAGGTGGTCGTGTTGTATCGGCCACAACTACTGCAATTACTATTGATGCTGAATCTCAGACTGTATTACCCTCTTTAAGTGATTCTCCAGAAATAAGTGTTATTTTACCCGATGGTACTGTTGAAGTAAGAGCAGTATCTAATATAAATGGAGCAGTTATAACTGTTAGTTCAGCTTTTTCTCAAGCACCAAATAATAACTCTCCATATTTAGTTTCTAGTACAACACTTGCAACTCAATTATTTAGAGTAATAACAGTCGCAGAAGAAGATGAAGTTAATTATGCGATTACTGCCTTAACTTATGTCGAAGGTAAATACGCTTTTATTGAAGATGGAACTTCATTACCAGTAAGAAATGTCTCTCTTTTAAACAATCCTGTCAATGCTCCAAGTAACTTAACTAGCGAAGAAAAAACAGTTGTAATTAATGGTGTTGCAAGAAGTAAATTACTTATCAGTTGGAAAGAACCTACAAAAACATTAATTGCTGATGATGGTTCTGTTTATGATAGTCCTCAAGGTGCATCTTCGTATCAATTAAATTATCGTGTAACATCTGAGGTTGGTAATACAGATAACTTTATAACTCAAGAAGTATTTAGTAATGATTTTGAACTTATGGACACTGTGAAAGGAAGTGTTGAAGTTGAAATCTATTCTTACAATGCCTCTGGAATATTATCTACAACTGCTTTAGCTGGAACGATACAAACAAATGGTAAATCAGGAGTGCCTGATAGCGTAACTAATTTAACTATTGAACCTATTAATGAGCAGTTTGTAAGATTAAGATTTGACCAATCCACTTCTATTGATGTCTTGCATGGTGGTCGAGTTTATGTCAGACATTCAAACTTAGCCCTTGCAAGTGCAACATTTCAAGCTGCTCAAGACATTATTGAAGCTGTAGCTGGAAGTTCAAACGAAGCAATTTGTCCTGCTCTTCCAGGAACTTATCTCCTTAAATTCCAAGACGATACAGGTCAGTTTAGTCAAACAGCAGCAAAAGTAAGTTTATCTTTAGTTGATATTCTTGATTCAATTACCGTTAAAACTGATAGAGAAGATGATGATAGTCCACCTTTTAATAACACAACAAGTAGTTTGTTTACTAATACTCAATACAGCAGTTTAAAAGGAGGTTTGATTCTTACAAATCCAGCCAATAATGCAACTGGCACTTATGATTTTGCTACTACTTTAGATTTAGGGGGTGTATTTTCTCTTACTTTAAAAAGACATCTTCAGGGAGTTGGTTTTTATGCAGGAGATTTATTTGATAATAGAACAGATAATATAGATACTTGGACAAATTTTGATGGAACAGAAGCACCAGACGCTAACGCAAAACTAGCTGTACGAACTTCTACTGATATGAGTTCTTATTCAGACTTTAATGATTTTGCTAACGGAACATTTAAAGGTAGAGGTTTTCAATTTAGAGCAACATTAAGTACATCTGATACTGCACAAAACATAAACTTACAGCAATTAGGTTATTCAGCTACTTTACCTTCAAGAACTGAACAATCTGCTGTTATTGCATCAGGTAGTAGTGCTAAGGCAGTAACATTTGCAGCACCATTTTTTGTTGGAACGTCTGCACTTGGCAACTTAAATAACTTTTTACCTTCTATTAATATCTCTCCACAAAACATGGCAACAGGAGACTTTTTTGAACTTAGTAATATATCTGGAACTGGTTTTACAGTGCATTTTAAAAACTCAAGTAATGCTAGTATTAATAGGAACTTTACCTATAGTGCTGTTGGTTTCGGCAAAGGAGGGTAACATGGAGGAAAGTAATTATTAGTTATGTCTAGTGTTGCAAATTACAATATTGAAGATAACTCAGGAGCAAATGTCCGAATTGATTTAAATGCTGTTCTTGCTGCGATTCAATCTAGTAATTCAAAGGGTAGTGACTTAGCAGATTCTCAATGTGTTGCAGGAATGTGGTTTTTAAGAAGTGATAATAATACATTAAAGATAAGAGGATCAGGCAGTACTTTTACAACAGTTGGAAATATAGACCAAGCAAATTTAGGTTTATTACCAAGATCAGGTGGCACTTCCGCACCAATGACAGGTCAGTTTCTTGCTGATGATTCAAATAGTGCTTCTTCGCCAGCTATATCGTTTGATACCGATACTGATTTAGGTTTATTTAGAAAATCCTCAAATATTATGGGTTTTAGTTCTTCGGGTGTAGAGCAAATGATATTTGATGCTAATGGAATAACTTTAAGAACACAAAATGAGATTAGATTTGGTGATAACGATAGTTCTAATTATGTGGGTATAAAAGCACCTTTAACTGTTTCTCAAAATAGAACCATCACTCTTCCTGATGAAACAGGTACGTTAGTTACTTCAGCTTCAATCGTAAGTCAAGTTGGTGCACAAAATCTTACAGGACTACGAACACTTACACCTAATGCAAATAATACTTTTGATTTAGGTTCAACTTCATTAAGATGGGCTAATTTATATGTTAATGACCTGGATTTGTCTAACGAAGGTAAACAAAATGACGTTGACGGAACTTGGGGTTCTTATACAATTCAAGAAGGAGAAGAACATCTTTATTTACTTAACAGAAGAAATGGTAAAAAATACAAATTTAACCTTACAGAGATAGAATAGAACTATGGCAATCACTCCTGGAACATATAACATGACTGTTCAGAGAAGAGCAGATCATAGTATCCAACTTGTGTTCAAGGATTCTAATAATGCTGCGATTTCATTAGTCGGATATACTGTTGCTGCTCAAGTTTGGGATCAGCCACGATCCAATAAATATGCCGATTTTATAGTAACTTATACAGATAGAGTTGCTGGAACAGTTGATATAGCATTAACCGACACTCAAACAGAAACATTTACTCCAGAAGTTTTGAAATATGACGTTGCTCTTACAGATACGTTAGGTTTGAAAGAATATTATTTAGAAGGTACTATATTTGTATCAGAGGGTTACACAGCATGACTTCAGTAAATGTTACAGAATTAAAAAATACTGTTACTGTAAATGAAGGAGATTCAACAGTTGTCACTATCGCTGTTCAAGGTCCAGCAGGTCCAAAGGGTTTAGACCTAGATGAATCTGCAAAAGTTGATGGATCTGTAGTGTACTATGACTCAAGTTCTGCTAAATTTAAAGCAGATGCAACTACTACCAAACTTACACTTGTCGATGGGGGCAACTTTTAACAATGGCTAACACAATTAGAATTAAACGATCTACAGGATCTTCAGCACCAGGTAGCTTAGAAAATGCTGAGTTAGCTTTTGCTGAAGGTAGTAAAAAACTCTTTGTTGGTATTGGAACGGGAGGATCTGGTGGATCTGCTACAACTATTGAGCCTATTGGTGGTTCTGGTAGTTTTGCCGATTTATTTACAAGTAGAACACAAAATACATTTTTAGCTGCACCAAATGGTAGTAATGGTGCTGCTACATTCAGAGCTATGGTAGCTGCTGATGTGCCTTCATTGTTGCATACAAAAATATCTGATTTTGATACTGGTGTAAGAACAAATAGATTAGACCAAATGGCTGCACCAACTGGTTCAGTTTCATTAAATAGCCAAACAATTACTAACGTAGCTGATCCTGTTAATGCTCAAGACGCAGCAACAAAAGGATTTGTAGAAGCTACTGCACAAGGCTTAGATGTTAAAGATTCATGCGTAGCAGCTACTACAGGAAACATTACAATATCTACTGCACTTAATAATGGAGACACATTAGACGGTGTTACTCTTTCAACTAACGATAGAGTCCTTGTAAAAGATCAATCCACTGCATCTCAAAACGGTATTTATATTGTTGGATCGTCACCAGCTAGAGCAGATGATTTAGCTGCTGGTTCAGATGCAGCAGGAATGTTCACTTTCGTAGAACAGGGAACTGTTAATGCGGATAACGGCTTCGTCTGTACTAGCAACAAAGGTTCCGCAGTCACAGGTACAAATAATTTAACTTTTGCCCAATTCTCTGGTGCTGGTCAGATCACACCTGGTAATGGTCTTGATAAGTCAGGTAATACTCTTTCTGTTGATCTTAAAGCTAACGGTGGACTTGTTATTGAATCTACTGAAATAGCAGTAAAACTTGATGCTAGTTCTATAACTGGAACACTTGCGATTGGCGATGGTGGAACGGGTGCTACAAGTGCTTCTGCTGCAAGAACTTCATTAGGTCTTGTTATCGGAACTCATGTCGAACCACACTCGGATAAGCTAACAGAGCTTGCTACGATGGGTCAGACAACAGCTAACTCTTTGGCTGACCTTAGTGCAACTGAAGTGCAGATATTAGACGGAGCTACAGTAACCACTGCTGAATTGAATATTTTAGATGGAGTCACATCTACTGCTTCAGAAATCAATGTTCTTGACGGCATAACATCTACAACTGCTGAATTAAATATTCTCGATGGTAATACTTCTCCAAGTTCAACAACACTTGAGGCTTCTAATAATTTTGTTTGTAATGATGGTGGGGTAATGAAACAGGTTGCTTTATCTGATTTAGTTACATTTCTTGAAAATGAAAGTGTATCAGGTTTCGACATAGACGGAGGTACTTACTAGAATCAAACCATAGGGAGGTGAGCCAATGTCTAACACAATTAAACTTAAGAGAGGAAGTGGTAGCGATCCAAGTGCTAGTGACTTAAGTATAGGTGAGATAGCGATACGGACAGATTCGGGTAAATTATTTACCAAAAAAGATAATGGATCTGTAGCTGAAATATCAGGTAGTGGCGGTATAGATGACGGAAACAAAGGAGATATTACTGTCAGCAATGGTGGCGATACTTTTACTATTGATAATGGAGTTGTAACTTCAGCCAAAATAGCAGATGGAACTATTGTAAATGCTGATATAAACGCAAGTGCAGCGATAGCTGGATCAAAGATTTCTCCTGACTTTGGATCTCAAAATATAAATACAACAGGCACACTTACAGTTGGGCAACTTAATAATCCTACCCAAATTACAGGAGGTAATCCTACCCTAAGATTGAGAACTATTGGTTCGTCATTAGCCAATGCTAGTTTTCTTGAGTTTTATCATAATACAAGTAATCTAGCTGCAAGAATAAGAGGTAAGGCTCGTAATACTTCAAATGGACAAATATTTTTAGATGTTGAAAAAGATAACACTTTAACAAACATTTTGCTTGTTGATGATGAAGGTATTGACGTCACAGGGAATATTACAGGAACAGGGAACCTAACGCTTACATCAACTGATGCTGGCAGTTCTGCTGCACCAGAATTTGAACTTTATAGAAATAGTGCTTCACCAGCAGATGCAGATTATTTAGGTCAGATTAAATTTACAGGGGAAGATGCAGCAGACAATAAACAGGTATATGCAAAAATCACAGGTAAAGCAGACGATGTTACAAATGCAACGGAAGATGGAATACTTGAATTTATGCTTACTAAAGCAGGTTCAAATAATATTGCTGCAAGATTTACAAGTACAGATTTAAAACTAATAAACGGAACAGGACTTGAGGTAGCGGGTAATATTTCCTGTGATGGAACTGTAGATGGGGTCGACATTGCAGCCAGAGACACGTTATTCGGTGGCTTGACTTCTAGCTCTGGTGTATTGACTAACGGAGTAACAGCAACGACCCAAGCTCAATCCGATAACTCAACAAAAGTTAGTACGACTGCCTATGT
>VTLG01001382.1_pt1 | contig 12843 bp, 33 predicted proteins | sample 4694571 | NCBI WGS metagenome assembly VTLG01 (sample SAMN12604809, study PRJNA352737) | marine metagenome | biome: ENVO:00000447; feature: ENVO:00000209|ENVO:00000569|ENVO:01000036; material: ENVO:00002151; isolation source: viral sequences binned using virsorter ... | reverse complement strand
CTTAACTTGGGAGTCGTTTAATTTATCAGCAATATGTATTGGTACTTCTTTAAGTCCTAGCTTTTGTGCTGCCTTAAATCTAGTATGACCAACAATTATTACACCATTTTTATCAAGAACTATTGGTTGTCTCCAACCAAATTCTTTTATTGAGCCTGCCACTTTGTTAACAGCAGCATCAGATATTTTTCTTGCATTGCGAATGTATGGCACAGGTTTTTCAATGGGCCATAATTCAACTTTCATTAATGAATAGTAGTAGATTCTGTGTTTATTTCACTAAAATTTTTAAAATTTTTAAACACAGATACAAAATCTTGAGCTTGATTAATATCATCAAAATTAGAAAATCTAATTAAAACTATTGGTTTATCTGCTTCATTAGCTATAAAAATGGTCGTTATTAACTCTGAGTCTTCTAATCCGAAAGTAGAGTGCTGAGTAAACTCTTTCGGTAAGATGCTTTTCTTTGTTTTTAATTTTTTCATGTAATTTTTTCATATAACCAGGACTTAGTCCCAAATAGTAGCAATAAATTTTATAATACTCTGATTCCAACCATTCACTAGCTTCTTTAATAATTTTCCATTCTGATATATCTGTGCTTGGGTAAATAAGACCAACGCTATCGCACATTGCTCTTACAATGACATGGATCAAGAGTTTCTCTTCCCCTTGAATCATAATATTTGCCTTGAATTTAGACCGACCAGTCGATCTTATAAATAACATTACATTATCTATTACAAATTTTTAAGGGGAACAAAGGGGAACATTACATTTTCCAAAAATTTATCAATAAATCTAATGCCTCTCTATAATCATTCATCCTTTTGTGTCTTGCTGGTTTATTATCAATTATTACATCCCAAACTAAAGATTGATGTCCTAATGTTGCTTTCATTGCATCATTAAACTCTTGCTCATAATCAATTTTAAAAATATTAAACAACTCAGAGCCATAAGGTATCCCAGCAAGTGTACTAAAATTCATGGTGCAAGATTTGTTTTTTTTTGAAATAGAGGCTAAAAATTCTAACTTTTGACCAGCTGCAAACCTGGTCACATTTTTTTTTTCATCTTTAGGATCAAGTTGCTTTCTTGCATAATAGCTTTCATGGACTGAATTAATTTTTTTATAAATGTGTTTATGGCCAATAGCCATCTCTGCATAATCTGGCAATCTATAAATTTTACCATTTTCTCTAATTAAATTTTGACCACCATAATCTATTTCTTGAGCTTTTGATATTTGTTTTGCTTTTTTTTTCTGTCTTTTTTTTTTCTTATTTTTTGCCATTATCTTTAATCAATGTCCCATCCTTTTTGTAAACCCAGTCCACCATTCCGAAACTTTCTTTTGACCTAAAAAATAATAAATTGTCTTTTTCCTCAACAAAATTTGCTACAATATTATGTTTCTTTTTAAAATTATCTAAATTAAAAACCTCTTCATCATTGTATCGTTCTTGCGATAGCCAAGTGCTAAAATGTGGAATAAATATTTGATTTTCTGTGTTACGACAAAGTTCATTATATTTGTCAATTATTGAATCCTGGTTAATTGATGTGGGTATAACTTTAAATTTTTCTAAAGCCTTTTTTTTGCTGCCTCTTTTTACTAATAGAGCATCCCATATATTATTAAAAGATACAGATACAGAATCAGATACAGATACTTTGCTAAGGGTTTGCTTCGCTTTTGCTAAACCACCTTTTCTACCAGCTTCAGCTCTATGATTAATTTTTTCAACAGTTTTTTTATAGTCTTCAAGTTGTCTAGGATTGTGCCACTTATTATCAATAATAACAAATTTTTCTTTTAAGACAGTGTTCAAATCTGTTTTTAAAGAGTGCATTTGATCTTCACTCTTATTGTAAACATTAACAATTGTACATAACTTTTCATAGTCATTAGGTAATCCCTCACCATTTCTAACACCAGCGTGGCAAATCAATGTTATATATATGCCTTTTTGTTGATGAGTAAAATGTGCAGTCCCAGTCAAAAAATCTTGATAATAGAAATCTAAATAGGGTAATCTAATCTTTTCAGTCATTTTGCCAATCTTTTCGCAATATTTTTATACCTCTTGGTTTTGCTGGGATAAAATCTATGTATAGTTTTTCTTTTAAATTTTTCAAGAATTTGCTTAAACTCTTCATGCTTTTTATGCCTACAGCTTGCTGTATCTCTATATAACTTGGCGATAATTTGTTCTTGATTTGGAAGTTCTGAATGAATTGTAAAATTTTTAATTCTATGTCTTTTAAATTTGTGTGAGATTTCAATGACTCTCGACATTTTTGGCAAAGGATCTCTAAAACCATTGTTTTTCAATAATTTTACCCATATATCAGACTCAAAATTTTGCCATGTACATTTATTTTCAATGCAAATTTGCACATATTTTTCGTAATCTTTTAACAGCAACAATAGTAGTATAAAATTTTTTTTCAATAATTGTATTTGTAGATATCTTGATAAAATTTGCAATTAAATATTGCTTTTGTGTTTTTTTACAACTATTTTTTCAAATATGGCAAATATTCGGTATTTTTTAACATTAAATATTCCCTGCGTGAAGCTGGATGTTTGCCATAGTTAACTATGGCTAAAGTAATTTATAAAATAAATAAAAAAGTTGTACCATCAGTTACGACCATTCTAAATAGGTTTAAAAATAGCACAGGGCTAATAGTCTGGTCAAACAAGCTAGGATTAGAAGGTAAATCTTATCATCAAGAACTTAATAAAGCTGCTGAAATTGGCACAAATGTGCATGAGTTGGCACAACAACACATTGAAGGAATTGATTATGAGTTACCTCGTGATGAGACAGTTTTAAAATGCTTTTATAAATTTTTAGAATGGTGGAATGAATATAGCAAAGACTGTGAAGTTATATTTTGTGAGCAATCTTTTGCATCAAGATTGTTTCAATATGGTGGAACAGCTGATTTATTAATAAAAAAAAACAACGATTATATAATTGTTGATTTTAAAACAAGCAAATCAATTTACTCAGATTATGTAATTCAAGGATCTGCTTATAAGCAGATGATTGAAGAAAAATATGATTTTAAAATTAATAAATTTATTGTTGCTAGATTTGGTAAGGAAAGTGATGATTTTGAAATTAAGGAATATAGTCTGGAAAAATTAGATTATGCTTTTGAATATTTTAAAACATTGCGTAAAGCATTTGACCAAGACAAAAGCCTATTAAAAATAATAAAGGAGTAAAAATGGAAATAGAAGCTATACCAAAAAGCATTGCATTAGCTATAAATAATGTGATGTTGGATATTAAAAGTCCTTTAAAAAAGGATAAAAAAAATAAATTTCAAGATTTTGATTATACAAGTATCGATGGATTTTTAGAACAAGTGCATCCAACTTGTGCAAAACATGGACTAATAATAGTGCAACATGAAAAAAAATGTGCATTAAGCGATGATAAGAAAACTTTAATGGTTACTTATGATTTTATTTTGTGCCACAAAGATGGCGACACCTGGAGTCATGGTATTCAAAAACATATAGCAGTTCCATATTCTGCTGCAACAGCTTTAGGTATTGCTCAAAGCTACACATTAAAACAATTTATGAGATCATTATTTCAAATAGCCACAGGCGAACAAGATGAGCTTGATAAATTAGATCAAAGAAAACCAGAAAATAAACCTAAGGAGGTAAATTTTGATGACTGATGAGAAACAATTTGTTGATGGTTTGATAGTTAGAGAGGGTAAACAAGAATTTATAAAATTATCACTATCAATAAAAAAAGAAGATTTCACTAAATGGTACAAAAATCAATTATCCAATAAAGATGAAGATTGGATAAATATTGATGTTAAAAAAAGTAAGTCAGGTAAATTGTATGCAGAGCTAAACTCTTGGAAGCCTAAAAAACAAGAGGATAATCAAGAATTAAAGTCTTTAAAAGATTCTGTGCCAGAGGACATACCTTTTTAATGTCAAAGAAAAGAATAGATATTGATCACATTTTAAAGCATTTATTTGATAAAAATAATTTCAAAAATTATTGGGATTTAGATCGATATCCCTTCCCATTAGTGAAGATTAAAGATGTGAAAGTTAAGGAGGTATATGCAAAAACACCTAAAAGTGTTTATGGATTTCTACAACATAAAAAGCACAGATGATATAAGTTGTTTTGTGTGTTGTAATCAAGCAGAGGATATTCATCACCTATCCCCTCGTGGGATGGGTGGTTCAAAATTTAAGGATTATCCAGAAAATTTAGCTGCATTATGCAGGACACACCATGTTCAAGCAGAGCATGATAAACAATTTAATTGTGAAGTTAAATGTATAACATTAGATAATGTAAGGAGAATGATTAAAGCAAATGGAAAGTTTTAAGCCAGATCAAATTGCTGACGCAAAAATGATTGCAATAAAAGAATATCGTGCTGCAAAAAGAGAAAGAGATCGAACTGAGAGGCTTATTGATGAGTTAATTGATCAAACATTTATTCAATTAAAATTTAATGAGTTAAAAATGTCTATTGAGGATCGTAAAGCTAGGGCAAGAACAAACGAAAGTGTTATAGAACTAAAAAACGATTTAGAAAAAGCACAAGAAAAAATGGACAATAGTTATGCAGAGCTTGAAAGAGTGATTACTAAAATTGATTTGATGTTAGATGCAAATGCAACAAATAGACAAGAAATGAAACTAGGAAATATAATAACATGAAAATTTTTAGAGTGAAAAAATTATGGCATGGTAGAATCTCTTTAAGAGATTATGTGGTTGAGAAACAAATTAAGAATAATGAGCCAATAAAAGTTTTGTTAAATGATGAGGAGATGATTTTATCAGTAAGGGAATTAGAAAAAAGAGACTCTATTACTAAAGTACAATCAAAATACAATGGTTTAACTTATAAATTGTATGATTATGTTTGGAGTCCAAAAGACAAAAGACAAGGGGAACTATTATGAAAGAAGCGTTGTTATACACCATTAAAGAGGTATCTTCTAGATTTCCATTTAAAAACCTTAGGGCCTTTAAATATCAATTGAAAAAATTACAGAATCAGCACCCAAAAGATAAGTTGTTAAAACAAGTTTATTTTAGCGAAAGTGATGTAAAATTGCTTATAGATAAATTTAGATCAATAAAAGCCAAATAAATCAATGCTTTTTTCGAATGATATTAATTGTCAATTTTTGCATATTTTGGTATGTTTTAGAAATATATTTAAGGAGTAAAAATTATGATTAATGATATAATAACAGTCTTTGTGCATATAGGTATGATTGGATTTACGCTTTATTTTATAAAAGAAATTTTTAGAAAATAGAGAAGGAGGTTGCATAATGGATTATATAACTAAATTAGTTGATATCTACAATAGATGGTTAGATAGAGAAGAAAATCAAAATGTTGAAAAAATATCAGCAGATGAGGCTTTATGGGGTGAAACACTTACAGAACAACAAACAAAGTATTTAAAGAGATTTGTTTTTTTGTGGGAAAGAGCAAGAAATTTAGAATATGAGAGAAGATCATAATGTTTACTTGTGTCATTGAAGATACTCCAGAGTTTAATAGAAAACTTATTAAAAGTTACAAACCTAGAAAAAGACTTAACATTTGGATTTTAAGGCAACTTAGTCCACTTTTTTTCCCAAATAAATAAGCATACAGGGGGTTTTAAAAGATCCCCTTTATGATTTATCAATTAATTTAATTTTTTTTATCCAAGACTTTGGTATCAATTGAACCCTACCACAATCTGAGTCACCTTTCCTACCTATATCGCCAGCAATGGTTATAAAATCCTTTTGCTGATTCAACACATATCCAAGACTATAAATAATTGGTGGCTTAATTTTTATTGCATCCTCAATTGTTTGCCAACCTGACTCCATCTCATAAGCATCGAACCACTCCACGATTACTTTTGTGTAATCTCCATTAGGCATTTCTGACGAGTCGTGCAATTTTTTTTGAGTATTTAGCATTTTTTCCTGTGCCTCCAACTTTCCTTTTCTTTCTAGTTGAAGCTGCATATTCTGATGCTGTTAATTGCTTGATGACTTTTGAGGGCAAATATCTTTCACCAGTATCACTTGATCTTTTACCTGACTTAGTCCTCCACTTTTGTTTTCCCCACTTTTTAAGGCTTTTTTGTGGATTTTTAAGAGCCATTATTTATAGCCTCCACCTTTTGCTTTATATTGCTTTGCTAGTAATTGTGCTTTTCTTGCACTCCATTTACCAGCAGCAGTGCCTTGCACAGCTCTTGATTTAATTGAATTAAATAATCTTTTACGCAATCCAGGTTTTGTGTAATTTCCAGATTTATTAACTGTGCTTTTTTTTGGCATTATTTTTTCTTTTTCTTTTTTCGTAAACCTTTGAAGTCAGCACCAGTGATTTTGTTTCTAGGTGCTGCAACTTGAGCTATCTTTTTTTGCTTTTTTGATAGTTTTCTAGGCATTACTTCTTTTTCTTTTTGGCTTTTTTCTTACCCTTTTTCATCATAGGGTTCATTTTACCATTTACTTTTTTTGCAGTTTTTTTCATTCCACGCATTTTATCTATTCTCCTTTGTAAATTGTGTCGATGTTCGACAGTTTCTTTATAGTATTCTGCTTCCCAATTTTTGTAGTAACCTACTTTTTTAAGTTTTTGAGAGGCATTCTCTAAGTCTTGATAGCGTTGTATCAAAATCATAGAAAATTCATTATCTGTGTTGAAGCCATGATCGTAGAGAAAATCTATATTATCCTCACTTGTTTCAGGATGTGATGACATTAAATAAACATCTCTAGGAATAAAGACAAAATTTAACGCTTCAACACTAGCTGCTAATTGTTCAGAGTTTATAGATAAATCTGAACATCCAACAATAATAATTCTGTATTTTGTTCTTTTTAAATTATTTGCCAGGTTAACAACTTTTGGCAATAAGTTTGAGGCTTCATGAATTTCCTCAATTTTAAATTGTTTTTTCTTGCGACAACCCATAGCGAAGGGACAAGTTGCAAAGTTTCCTAAATGCTTATTAGGTTTCTCAATTATTTTTTTAGACCAATCTAGTATATCTTCTTTAATAGTTCGCACTATTTCTTTTTCTTTTTATTTCTTTCAGATATAGCTTTTGCTTTCTTTTTAGCATCAGATTTTGAAGATGCACCCCATGCTCTTAAACTTAACAAAAGTCGAGTAGGTTTACCATTCTTATATTCTGGCCCTTTATTGTTACCCATCCTAGCTAAAAATGATGCTCTGCGTGGATTATCGCCTGATTTAACTGGTGGTTTTAAATTTAATCCTTCTTTTTTTTTGAAATATGCTCTGCCTTTTGCTGATAAACCACCCTTTGGGTTCTTGTGTTCTTTTCTCATTTTAAATTACTATCTAATTCAACCTTTTCTTGTTTCTCTAATTGTTCTGCTATTGATTTGTTTTGTGAAGAGGCATAATCAGCTTTGGCTTTTTGTTTTGCGATAACATCATCAACAGTGACATTAAGAATTTCTTCTCTTAGTTTTGCATTTTTGTCAGCCCAATTATCTAATCGTTCAGTTAAAAAATTTATATGCAAATCTTTTTCCTCAATAGTTTTTTTGAGGTCTCTATTTTCTTTTTTTACTTTACGATATAGTGCTTCAACTTCTTTTTGTGTACTCACTTCTTAAGAAGACCTTTTATACCTGGTGCAACTCTCACACCTAAACTTACAGAACAAGCTAAATATAAAAGATGAGTATAATATTCTGGTAGTGTTTCAAGAACTGCAAATCCTTCTCTTATATGTGGTCGCAAAGGCCCAATAAAAACACAAATTGCTGGTATCATTAGGGCCAATAAAACAAATTCGTCTTTCCAGCTGCCTTTCATTTGATCTACTGCACTTTGTTCCCACTTAATTTTGCCAGTAGCTATATCTTCTAATCTTTTTTTCTCAGCTTTAATTTCAGCTATTTTTGTTTCACCTTTAATTTTTTTTGTCTCTACATAGCCAGAAATAGCATTTGTGGCTACACCCATTAGGGGTTTTAATAACATTGTCCACATATTAGGCCTCCTCTATTAGTTTAACCATTGGTTCATATCTTGAGGTAAGTGTTCTATAGAGCTTTGAATTTTTTAACTCTGCTGCCATTGTCTTCCACTGACCATCTTGCATAGCTTGACGCATATTAACAAATTGGAATAATTTAGGCTCACCAATGTTGTAAGCAATCTCTATAACACACTCCTTAATAACTTCTGGTACTTCACAATCACCGATATATCTCTCTGCTGCATGAAGATAGACAAGAAAGTCTTTTTCAAACTGTTGTTCTAACACTTCTTTTGAATATTCAACTCCAGGTTCGTAAGGATCACTATCAAGGCACTTGTGGCCATAACCGATGGTCATAAAATCTTCTTTAATAGTTTCGCCATCAGCTCCTTTATACTCTAGGAAGTACCCAGTTGAGGAAAACCCTTCCGAAATCTTAATTTTTTCTTTTACTTTTTCGTACATTCAATAAGTTTCTCTAAATACCATTTAGCCTTTTCTAAGTCTTCTATACCATTTTTTTTCCTATTTCTCACCACATATTTAACAATATTGCCCTCAAAATAATTCAATTTGAATTCATTTATAAAATCAGCAACTTGTATTTTTGTGCCTATGTAGTATCCAGGATTGATTTTATCGTTGATATTCTCTCTTTTTGTCCATCTATCAGTCATAATTTACCATTCCATCCACCATTATTTTCTAATGTCATTGGTATAAGTTGAGGAATCCCATTTAAAATAACAGCACATCCTAAAGTAGGTCTGCGAATGTTCACTCTAGAGTATGCAAAAGCTAAAGAATGCTTGTCAATAAGACATCCTATGGTCATTCCCCACCTAAGTTTTTCAGGGGAATTCCAGTATCCAATTTTGAAATCTGTATGATAATGTGATTGGATAAAATTATAGCCAATGGACATAGAAGATTTAACAGGATCTTTATTCATATTGTGGCAAAAATAATACTCGCCATATTTATCTTTGATTATTAATTTATCATGCCAACGCCATTGAGTGTGATCAACTCCTAAAAGTTCAGCATAATCTTTTATAGCTTGCTTTGGGAAACCATGATGCTTCCTTTTTCTATAAACAAGCGATCCATGATTACTATGCAACAAATCCATTTTTGGAAATAGTTTTGCAAGTTTTTTTATTTTATATTGTGCTAGCTCTAGCTCTTTAGTTGCATTAGGCAAATCTGGATCTGAATCGTGAAAAGAAAGAGCTGAGTAATCAACTTCATCTCCAAGATTTACGATCCTTGAAAATTTATATTTTTTTTTTACTGCTTTTAAAAAATGATAACTATGTCGATGACTATATGGCTCATGCAAATCAGATATGCAAAGAATATTTGACATATTCCTCCTCTAAATTTGTGGTGTAATTTTACTAGTGCAAAAAGTTGTCACATAAACATTTGGTTTGTCAGTCAAAATTGTGGCTAATTGTTGAGAGGCTAGTCTGCACTCCTCTACTGTATCGTAGGATTTGTCATAAATAACTTCTTGAACACAAGTTTTATCTAAGGCTAAAGTTGGATTTTGTACACAAAGCCAAAATATAATAAACATCTTCATTTATTAATTAAATAGTTTTCAATCCATAAAATTTTTTCTTTTATGACTGCAATATCTTGCTGCATTTGCTCTATTTTGTCTGCTTTATTTTCAACTGCTTGTAATCTTTCTGTCCACATTCCCCAAGTCATTATAATAGAAGCTGCAATAACCAGGTAAGGTGCAATTAATTTAATATTAATATTCATAATTTTCTAAGACTTTTTATAAAATCTTTACCCTCTATTGTGACTATATCTGCTTCAACCTTAGCACAAGATATTTGAACTTGTTCTGACATATTTCTTTGCATTATTCTTTTTTTTTCTAGGCAGTCTCCAACACCTTCAGTGATTGTGTGTTCTATCATCTCGCCATGAGAGAATAATAAAAGTGCAATAATTATTTTAGTTACCATTTTTTCTAACCAAATCTTTTAGTTCCTCTATATCTTCTAATGCTTTTTCCATATCAGTTTGTAGTCTTTTTATATTAACTTTATTGTGAGACATATTTTCAAGGTCTTCACCCATGCTTTCCACTTGACCAGAGACAAATTCGAGCAACATGAATTGCTCTTGATCAATTGGTGTTTGGTCTGCGTTTTTAACTAAATCAGCCTCAAATAATGTTGCTCTTGTTTCTAAATTGTTTATTCGTTCTTGTATTGAAAAAAAAGCCATTGTGCCAATCGCAATTGCTCCACAGATAGCTAAAAGGTTACGCATCGGCATAGAAACCGATGTGTTATCAGATATTTTCATTTAACGACATAAACATTCGCCATTACAAAATTCACACATAATTAGCTCTTTGGGTATTTGTCTTTGACTGCTTTGATTTTGGTTTTCCAACCATCAATACCATTGTGATAAATCTCATCTAATTGATCGACTATCGCTGGGTATTCTGCTGCTCTTTTTCTTTGATACTCATTGTTGTCGTATGCAGTTTGTAACTCAGCTTTCTTGGCTGATACTTGACTCCATGTAAATAACTGTGGTCCGAAAACAGCTGTACCATTTTCATCTGCACCAGTTACATATTTTACATTAGCCTTGTACTCAGCTTCGTTGCTGGGTTCTCCTGATACTACAAACTCTGCATCATCTTTAAGAGCTTTGATTGCACTTGCTATATCTGTCATTTTACTTTCCTTTCTTTTATCCAGCTATTTCCATAGCTTGAAACATTGATATTGCTCCAGCCATATACCCATTACCAGTATTACTTGCTGAGTCATGCCAACCATTTATTGTTAAGACTTTTGTTGAGCCAGAGCTATGAGGTATTGCACCTAGAGTATATGTTGTTGCACTTGTAGTAGAAGGAGTGTCAAGAAATTGAAATGAAACACCTTCACTATCATAATTTAAATTTTCTGTACCAGCATACCATGTAAACGGAGGAACATTACCTCCATCTGTATTTTTTGCTATTTGTGTAGTACCCCTTCGTAAAACAAAAGGTAAACCATAACCCTCACTTGAATTATGAGCTACTACCCTTCCTAAATTAACAGTCACTAAAATTTTACTTGATGTTGCACTTGGAGTTATTGTAACTCCTATATCTCCACTTCCATTATTGATAACAGTTATACCAGCAGATCCTTGAGCTAAAGTTTGTTGAAATCTTGTGGTATAAGTGCTTTGGACAATTTGCAAAACTTTACCACCAACACCACTAGGCAAAGTAGTAACACTACTAATAGAATTATTATTTAATCTTGTGATAGCCATTATGCTAGTACCTCCATTAAAGTAATTGTTGAAGCTCCAGAGTTACCATCTCTTTGAACTTCACAAGTACCTTCAACAGCTTTAAACTGTACTTTATAGACAAGAGCTGAAGTGCTACTCGGTGTATCTTTCATGTTCATAGCAAAGCCACCATTTCTAATAGTTACATTACCACTCTGATCCCACATATTAGCACCACTTACTGCTACTTCTGTGCTATCTCTTTTTATGTTAAAATCCATTCTAGCATTAGTAGTTCCAGCAGATTGTAATCCCATGATATTTATAAAGATATGTATTGTACTGCTTGTTGCACTTGGTGTAATAGTTGCTGTTATTCCAGTATCAACATAACTATTAGAAGATGAAGAAACCTGAGTAGTTGTTTGTCCATAGACTACTTGACCAATCTTACCAACACCACCAATACCTAAACCACTAGCTGTAGCAGATCCACCAGCAGCTGTTTGAATACTATCTACTCTTAATATTGAAGTCATCCTAATACCTCCATAGCTGTAATTGTTGAAGTTGCTGTTATAGTTGCAGACGAATCTACATTAGGAATATTTACATAGAATGATCTTGAAGCAAAACCTCCAACTTGAATTTTATATGTTAGGGCTGAAGTTGATGATGGACTATCTAAAAAAATCTGTGTATGTATTGCATTTGTTTCTGTGCCACCGATAGTTCCATAAGTTGCTGTAGCTTGTTGTCTTGAACCAGCAGCATCTCCTTTGAATATAATAGTACCATCTCTTAATAAACAACTATAAGGTGCTGGATTGGTAGATTGTCTGCCTACATGCATTCTATATTCTACTAATATTTTAGAGCTAGTAGATGTTGGTGTTATATTTAAAGTTAAGCTAGTAACATCTGATAATGATCCTGTTGCTAATGCAAATGTTTGTGAATCTGTTTTAGTTGCTTGTATAACTTGACCAACCTTACCAACTGGAAATGTAGATCCGTCTAGCTTTTGTAGATTTGTAACTTTTAATGTACTCATGTTAGTACCTCCATTAGTGTAATTTGTTGATCTCTAACTTTAAAAGCACATTGACCATTTGAGTTAACTCTAATTGCAATTCCAAAAGTTGTGGCACTAGTCGTTGAGGGAGAATCTAGATAACTAACGGACATAATATTATTACTTTCAGCAGTTGTATTACCATAATATCCAAGTTGGTCGGCAAATTGAACCAAGTCGGTAGAACCACCTCTTACTAATTTTGCCATACCATAATCAGTATTGTTGCTTCTTGCATAAATGTTTGCAAAACCAGAATATACAATTAAAACTTTTGATGATGTTGATGTTGGTGTAATAGAAGCAGTAAAAGTTAGATTAGAATATGTAGCACTTGTTGAACTTTCATCAGTCGATGTGCTACTATAAATTACTTGTCCAACTTTACCTAAAGGGAATGTACTCCCATCTCTTTTTTGTAGTGTATCTACTTGTATAAT
>VTLG01010742.1_pt1 | contig 12844 bp, 11 predicted proteins | sample 4694571 | NCBI WGS metagenome assembly VTLG01 (sample SAMN12604809, study PRJNA352737) | marine metagenome | biome: ENVO:00000447; feature: ENVO:00000209|ENVO:00000569|ENVO:01000036; material: ENVO:00002151; isolation source: viral sequences binned using virsorter ... | reverse complement strand
TTTATCTTTGTCCTGCCATTGTTTAATTTTTTAATATAATTTTTTAGCTTCTTAAAATTTTCCAAACTACTTGGATATGTCCTTCTCTTAACACCCATAGATAGTAATATCTGCACCTTGTAAAAAACTTTTTAATCTATTACTTCTAGGTACGTTAGTATCTAAATTTATTCCTGCATAGTAATTATTTACAGTAGGATCTAAATCAGAACCTTGATTGCTAGAGTATTCAGGAAATGAACTTGTATTATTTCTTAAATAGTCAATACATCTTTGTCTGTAAAATTCTGCTGCATCTTTTGCTCTATCCATAATAGGTTGTAAATCTTCATAAGTAGCACTAGATGACTGTTCAGTAGCACCCATTACTACAATAGCATTATTAACGAATCTTAATCGCATAAACGGTGCTAATTCTGCAAAGCTAAACTGAACTAATGCAGGTTGGATATATGTTTCTACTAATGTTTTATAAGCTCCTGCTAATGAACCTGCTTGAATATCTGATTTTATTTTAGCATCTAAATCAGTTCCAAGAATAGGTAATATATACATATCTTGTGCTAATAGTATATAAGGCATTATTAGGTTATCATCTACTGAACCTCCTAACGCTGTATCTTTCTTTAGGCGTGTAGCCGAAATCATTAATGTATGTTGTATCGCCATATTTTTTTATTTTATACAGGTGTAGACCTGCTTTTTTCTTTTTCTACTCTAGGTTTTAGAAATCCGTGATTACGCATTTTCCAAGTTGTTTTTCTCATTTCTGCATCATCAGGCATAGGCATCTTTCCGTTTGCAAACTGCTGTGAAACTAATCTAAAATTATTTAGTGTTCCATTTGGTAGATATTCATTTTCTTGATATTCCTTACCATCTACATCTACAAATGTTTTTCCTTTAGGTACTCTTCGCCTAAAATAAAAAACCCGTTCCCATTTATGTTTGCAGTTAGCACCACCTTTGTATAATGCAATATTATAAGTGTTAGAACCATTCGGTCCAAAACCTTTATTAACTGCTTTCTGTGATGCTTTCTTTAAATCTTCCATTCTATATAAAGTACCTTGTTTAGATTTAGCAACCATTTTTTCACAGAATTTTCTGCTTGTTACTTTACCTGTTTTTTTACTAATAGATAATGTTTGTGAATATCTATATAAAATTCTAAACAAGCCTACATCACTAGAACTATCTGCAACATTTGGTGTACCTGCAGGTGCATAAGCAAATTCGTGATACCTACTATCTATATTATGTTCATTTAATTCTTCTATATGTGCTTCATACCATTCATTATCATCTAGTTTTATACCAATTTCATCAAAATAATCTAAACAAACATCATCATCATCTACATCTATAGACATTTCCACCAAATCTTCACTTTCTATATCTTCATTTGTAACACCTTCTTTTTCTTGGTCCTCCTCTGATTGTGTTTTAGTAACTTCTAAATCAATGAAATCAGCAGGTTTAAGCGTTTTAAAGTATAAATCAAGGTTTATATCATTTACTCTAAATAACTTGTCTAAACCCTTTAAAAGCGTGTTTTGGAAGGGGATTACCACAGTATTGTTAAATAAACTGTAAGCATCTCGTAATTCATCAGCATTATTACCTAAACCACCACCTTCTGAACGAATACCAAATAATATCGGACTTGTAACTCTATGGCCTGCTAGAATTTGATTTACGGCTTGTTTACTCATTCCTTCCCAAGCTGATTGAGCATCATTCATTTGGATAGGTTCTATAACAGGTGCTGTTTCCTTTCCATCATTGAAAGTTATAAGTATCTTTCCTGCGTTGCCACTCCCTGCAAATTTTTGATTCAGTTGTCGCTCTATAGTCCTACGTTCTTCTTCTGTCGGTACTCCATTAGAAAAGCCAACGTGCATAGAAGGTGTCATTCCTGAAGTTATATTAGATAAATGAAATTGAGCAATCTCTAATTCCATTTGAATCCAATCTGTAGCAGCTACATAATCAGGTGCAAATCCATAAAATAAAGCAGGGTTTTTATCTCTAATCATTAGAATCTGACTTGCTTGAGTTCTATCTTCTGTGTTAAATGCTTTGTATGGTCTAGGTTTGTATTCTGCTTTTCTTACTTTAGACCAATCTGCACTATAATAATATGTATCTATTTCACCATCTACCATTTTACCACTTCTTATATATTGTGCAGGAATATGATGTATTTTAGCAATCTTGCTTCTATCTCTTGACCATATTACATTTACATAACAACCCCCAAAGAGTTTTAAGTCCATCGCTAGGTCTTTTAACACATCATCATCAGAATTGTGTAATAGTTCCGTTAATCTTAAATAAGATTCTTTTGTGGCATCTGATTCATCTACATTAGTTGCAGCTAAACCTTCTCCATAAATCATAGCACCTATTGACTTAATTAAAGCACCATTAATAGCACTTCCTAAAAATAATTCCAATAAATAATTGGGATATAAATTATCTTCACCAAAACTAATCCAATCATTTTTAGAATCTTCTATTAAATGTGGGATATTATAATGTGATAATTTTACTAAATCTAAATTCATAATTATATTGTTATATAAACTGATTCGGTATCAGAATCGTTAGTTGTATATTCTTTATATGTTACAGGGTCGGTGGTTGAATTGCTTGTTAAGTTCATTAAACCATTCCATATTGTGGTTAATCCTGAAGGGTCAAGATTACTGTTAGAGCTATTTTGATATATTATAGCATCATAAAACCCTAATGGAAAATCCGTGTTTCCTAAATATAGCGAACCTGCTGATAAATTTTCACCCCCAGAAAGAGGTTGAACATATACCAACATTTCAACATATCTATCTTTGTTTACATAGTTAACAGTAGCAACAAGAAAAGTTTTAGAATTTCCAGTAAGCTGACTTGTAATAGTCATTAATGGTCTATAGTCAGCATTAGTCATTTTATCATATAAATTTAACCTAATCAATTTAAACTGTAAAGATGTTGCTCTAATTAACTGTATCATTTTTCTGTAAAGTATTTTTCTATAAAGTTAGTGTTGTTTTTAAGTAAATCAATATGCTCTTGACTTAAATCGTTTAAACAATGAAATAATTTCCCCTCATATTCAGTTTTCAGTTCCAACATCTTTCTTTTTCTTTTTAGGTTTTTCTTCTATAAATAAAGCATCTCTAACGCTTTCATTAAGTTTAAGTATTTGAGCTTGTGTTAATTCTTCTAGTGGTATTCTAATAGAATCTACCCTTTTGCCTTCCCATTCTTTTTTAAGTTTATATGCCATACTATTTTATTATAAATATAAAAGATAGGTATTTGTTTTTTAGTGTACAAAAAAAGGGGTAAAAATACCCCCTTTTCTTATATATATAGAGTAACGATTAAGTTCCTTTAGTAATAGTTAATGCAGATTCATCAGCTAATCCATCAAACGGGAATTTAGCATCTGATATACTAACATATGGTGGTAGCTGAATTAAAGCATTATTTTCTTCTGCTGACCATTCTATAGTATAACCATTTAAATCACCTTTAGCAGTTCCTGTAATAACAGTACCACCTGAAACGTGACAGCCATTAGCAATCCCCAATAAAAATACATTGTCATTAGAATCTTGAACAAAGATTTGTGCTCTACTATAAGCCATTAATCTTAATTCATTTGTCATATCGTGGTCTATCTTTTGTAAAGTTACAGATAATGCCTGTGTAAAAAATGTAGTTCCATTAGCATTGTCTGAATTTATAGTAACAGTTAAACTCGATAAATTCGGCACTAAATCATATTTAAATACTGTAGTTTGACTTCCTGACTGTCCTGACCAAGTAGCAAATCCTGCTGTAGTCATTTCAGTACTGCTAATAGTAGCAACTTGTTCAATGTTATTATTGTAACCTTTGCATATATAGATAGCCTTCAAGCCACCAATAGTGTCTTTACAGTCAATCAATCGTCCTCTTGTTAAATCACAAGCCATAATTATTATTTATTAAAAAGTTAAATAAAAGGGGAGTATATTACAACTCCCCATTTAAAGTATCTATTAAGTCCAAACAGATGTAGCAAATACACCATCTGTACCTACTGCTGTTTGTACACCCATTGCAAAGTTCATTACAACTCTTACGTTATCAGAACCATCAAATTGATATGTAGGGATAACACGAGCCTCTGTCCAATCTGTAGCTAAATTTGTTCCTACTACAAGGTTTTCAGGGTATGTAGCAACGATAGTATCGTTAAACATTCCTGGACAAACATAGATAGGGAATCCCATATATGTTAATCCATTAAATTGACCTGCAGCACCTAATGATTGGAATGTAGTTTCTGATGCTAATTTCTGTGCATATAAAGCGTAAGTTTTTTGATTCATATAAAAACCAAACCCTGGTTTAGATAAAATACCTTCTACTGAAGCAACTACTTTGTCATAGACTGCTGCTAAATCAGTTAAAATATCAGCAGTACTAATAGCACCATCTAAATCAACTTCGTGGAAGTCTTTCATAGCTGAAGCATCAGCACCTGTTTCATCTAATGTACCATCATTAGACTGAAAACCAACACCAAAAGGTGAAGATCCTTTCCATATCATATTTTCGATATGCGCACCTGCTTTTGCTGCAATAGATGCTAATAAAAAGTCCTCAAATGTTCCTGGTAAGTTGCCGTTTCTATCCATATTTTCACCAATCCAAGTTGGGAATACAGTTCCTCTGCAAATTTCTTCATTAACTTTCATATCAGTTAAAGTAAGCACTTGTTCTGTTAATGAAGTGTCATTTCCTGATGAAAAAGCACAAGCTGCTGCAACCACAGGATCACTAACACCTAAATTAGAAATTACTGCTTTACTATTTAAACCGTCTATTTGTCTTACATATCCTTTTGCAATCGTGTCAGGAGATTTGACTGCAGCAGTCACATAAGGCAACGCTAATTTACCTGCATAGGTGTTATCAGTTACGGTTATATCAAACTGATAATCTTTACTTAAATTATAATTATTATTTGCCATTTTATTTGTTATTTATTGTTAATGTAATATGCTGCCCTCTCTTTAGTAGACAGTTTCTTTAAATCAATAGAAGAATTAAAATGTTCTCCTTCAGGATTGTATTTAATACCTTCCGTTGCAGGTTCTCCACTTAATTCTACTATTTTATTTTTTAATTCTTCGACTTGTGTCATAAGTTCACCTATTACCTCTGAACCCATTTCAGTTTTTTCTTCTTCAGAATCTTCTTTAGTTTCTTCGGAAATTTCTTCAGATAAATCTTCTGTTTCTTCAGCAGCTTTTTCGCCAAAAACAGCTTTCTCTAATCCAGCTACTCTATCTTTTAATTTTTCGTATGTTTCTGCCCAATCAGCTTTTTCAGCAGGTGTTTCTCCTGGCTCATCAAATTCTTCTTTAGATTCTTCAGATACTTCTTCTGACATTTCTTCTTCAGATGCTTCAACATCTTCAGCTTCTTTTTCTTCACCTAAATCTAGGATTTCAGATGAATCACCGATAGTCATTTTGTTTCCATTTTCCATTGTATAGCTTCCTGCTTCCAATGCTTCAGCTTCGCCATCATCACCGACAGCAAATACTTTAGACCCAATCATAAATTGCTCATCTTCTGTAGCAATAGTACGACCATCATCTAATTTCATTTCAGCGTAAAATTTTACGCTATAAGATTTAGGTTCATTTTTCATTTTTAAGATATTTAAAATTTTTTCTAGTGTTCCCATAACATTAATATATATAAAGGTGTTTAATTTGTTTATTTCTTTGAGTATTTAACTGTCTTATTTTTGATAGCTGCACAGACTTTAGCAGCCGTTTCTTTATTGCCGTATTCCTTCATCTGATCCCTCATACAATCATTCCAAGAGTATTTTAACATAGCTTTTCTTTTAGCATAAGCAACATATTCTAACATCTTGTATTTTTTCTTTCTTTTTTTTCTTTTTGATTCCCCATATTCTTCTCGCATTGTAGCTGTAGAATGGTCATCACAAGGCATAAATAATTTAACACCATCAACATTGTGAGGATGTGAACCTGAACAGCCTTTAAACATTTCTGCATATATTTCTGCTTCTTCTCTAGTTCTAAATAATGGCTCACCATCTAAAGCACCTACAGGATTTAATTCATTTTGTAGAATAACATCTTTTATTTTACCCATCATTACTTCATCAGGACAATCTTGACAAACTTCATCTAATATATCTATCTCTTTAGATGCTTCTATTAGTTTATCTGTAAAGTAGCCTTCAATACTAAATCCTCTTACTTCTTTGTTTTTAATAGCTTCCCATATTTCAGGATTATGCTCTGCACTTACTTGCACAAACCAAGTTCCGACAGGTAAGTTAGAAAATCCATACATATTAGATTTGTCGTATTTTTTATCTTCTTTAATCCAAGATTCTACAACAGTTAATCCTTCTACAGGTTCTTTATGTTCAAGAGTGTGGTTATTGTTGTTTAAACTTGACATAAATAGTTTCTGTGCTTGTTTAATCGTTTCTTTAGTAAAGTAAACATCATATTCTTCGTTAGTTTCCTTGTCTAGTCTTGGTATCTTTTTATCAGGAATAAGTATTGCACCAATTAATTGTTTCTTTTCTTCATCTGCTTTCGCTAATGATAAAAAGTCATTATTGAAAAATACAAAGTTTTCCTCAATCGCAGGAAATTTAACCACTGAAATCGCATCTACTCCAAAGTGGTCAGCAGTTTCATCTATTATTAGTTCTATAAGTTTTCTTTTTTTCGCCATAACATTAATAAATATAAAGTTCGTTTTTTTGTTTATAATGTAGCTTGTACATCAAGCTCTTGTTGTAACGCTTGTGCATTACTAATATCATTTTCTACAACAAATGCTTGGACAGGTGGAGTTTCACCTATTGCCTCTGTTGTTATTCCTTCTAAATTAGGTATAAGAGATGCACCACCAATACCTGTTGGTGTAGCAGGAACAGAAGGAGTGCCACCTCCACCTCCACCACTATCTCCCCCATAAGGTAATTTAGTAGACCTAATTTTAGCCACATTTGCAAGACCTGATATTACTGCACCTGCTGCTACAGGAATACCCCAAATCGGTCCTGCTCCTTCAGGTGGTGGTTTTAAAGCTGCTGCTGCTGCTGTATATGTACTAATTAAAGTTTGTCCTATTGCTAATGCTTTTCCTGCTTTACTTTCTTCTCCAAATACAGAAGCTAAAGTTCCCATAGTATTAGCAACTATATTTAATTTTTGTTCTTCTGTTAATTTTGTTGTTTTAACATCTAAATCTGCTGCTGCTTTAGTTGCTTTATTTAAGTCGTTAAGATTTTTCTTCCTTGCTGCAGTCATTCTTTTACCTATTTCATCTTCTATACTTACCCTTTCTTGACCTGTGGTTTGTAATGTTATTGCAGTTTCCTTAATACTTTCATTATATTCCTGCTCTAATGTAGTTAGATTAATAAGTTGTTCTGATTTCTGTCCTGTTATCCTTTCTTCTAAATCTACTAATTCAGCTTCAGCATTAATTAACGCAACCTTTAAATCTATATTGTCTTTATTTTTAGATAATTCTTTTTCAGCTAGTTCTATTTTTTTCTCTACTAATGCTTTTTCAACCTCGAATTGTTTGTTTAATATCCTTCCTAATTCTTCGTTTGCTGCTATTCTTTCTTTAACAGTTAAACTAACATCATCTCTAACTTGTCTTTGAATCTCTGCATCTTTTTGATATGCTAGTTGTAATTTTCTTTGTTCTGCTTCTGCTAGTTTTACCTCATTTCTTAAATCTACTATTTGCCTTGCAAGACTTTTAGTTCTTTTTTCAACATTTTCACTAGAATTAGCTAAATCTTCATATCCATTCTTTATGCCATCTAAATCTTGACTTACAAATGTTTTAATAACCTTACCAACTTTACTAAAAAAACCAAGCACCTTTTGAGTTGTTTCTACAACTGTATTAACTAATGCTTGAAAAGTTATGCTTATTTTTTCTGTAACCACATTAACAGCATCCATTACAACTTGGTTTTTAGATAATGCTTGTTGTAATGCCACAAGCGCACCCACTATCAAGCCAATCCCTGTAGCTTTTAATGCAGCTGACCAAGACTTTGTTACTGTTACTATCTGTTTAAGACCAGGTATAGAATCTGTAAAAGATTCACCTATTTTTTTAGTTTCTTTTACAGTTTTCTTTGTTTCATTAGATACTTTTTTTAATTCTGCTGCAGCTTTACCACCATCTAAATCAATAGGCGTTGACCTTCTTAATTCAGCGTAGGTTATATCTATTTCACCCCTGACCTTTTTTAATTCATTTATTGCAGGTCTACCATCTAAATCTATTCTTATTATCTTATCTATCGGCATATTAATCGTATTAATTGTTTTAACATTCTTCTAAAACTTGTATGATATTCTTCCATACCATAAGCAAAATCTAATTCCCTTCCCTTATATTCTACTAACTGTAAATGGTCAATAGAAGGAATTATTATCTTTGTTGTTGCTTCTATATATTTTTTTAATTCCATATCATTTGTGTAAAATTTTGAAACTCGATATAATCACTATTTTGATATAATGCCCAATTTTCCTTATAAGGCATATTTAAATTATCTATTTTTTGTACTGCTAAATCTACAGTCAATGTCCATATTTTTTTAGTATCTGTTTGGCTGTCATCTAACCCAAATGATAACTCCCCTGTTGCAAGGTTTACAATATATAATGTAGATGTTGTAGATAATGATGCTTCTTTTAAAGACCATTCTAAAACTCCCCCTACTGTTCCTAATTGCGTTATTACCCCTGCCACATTCATAAATGCAGTATGATAAGAAAAACTTTCCGTCTTACCTACTGTATAACTAGAACTTGTTCCTCCAATTACTGTAGCTATTCCCTGCACTTGAACCATTACATTACAGTTATTTGGAATAAATATTCCTTTTCTATATTTATTGCCTTCAGGATAAGCATAACCCCTTGTATTGCCTTCTGTGTAGCCTGATAAAACAATTCTATGTGATTCCCCTTCTAATTGAGGTTGTGTTTTAATTTTTGTTTTATATTTAATTACTATATCATCCCCTGAATAAGGTAATATATTTTGTGAAAATTTACCTGTATTTACCCCCACTACAAGTGGTTGATTTGTGCCACCTAATTTACCTGATAGTATCGTTTTTAATTGTGAAGTGTTTGTAATTGCTAAAGTTGAATTTTTAGACTGAAATGTAGCAGGTAAACTACCACTATTAGCAAAGCATTTATATAACCCACTTGATGACAAAGATGTAGAACCCCAATCTACCATACCCCCTGATGATTCACAACAGGCTACTGTAGCATATAAACCTGCAAAATTCGGTGCTGTTACATCAGGTGTGCAACCTGGATTATCGGATGGACACCAAGATAAATAATTACCACTACTGCTAACAGCAACAGAATCGCATCCTTCTGCATTATATAGACTATCTAATAATTTTATCAATGTTACTTTTGTTGAAGCGTTTTCTCCTACTTGATAATTATTTATATTAATTATTCTCCAATAAGAATCTTTTATAAAAATTTCATCACTAAATTTGAAATTAAATATATCTAATTCATTTAAATTTAAATGACATTCCATAACCCTAGCTTCAGAGCTGTATATATTATTTAAATAGGCTTCCCAATACAAAAAGAATAATGTATTTTTTTGCCAATAACCACTAGAAGATGGTGTAAAATTAAAGATTGTTAAATCAGGTGCAAATGGCTGCCCAAAATTCCAATATAAAGATTTATTATCAGGAGTAAGAGTATATGCATCTCCTGAAGGTGTAATATCCCAAGCTGTACAAACAGGATAGCTAGTAAAAGAATAAGTCGTTACTGTACCTGCTGCTATTGAGTGCATATTATATGTTAAGGTGTTACCAGTTAAATCTTTTACTCCTGTTTCTGCCCCATTATAATAGAATAATTTAGGTTTAGTTGTTTCTAGTTTAGGTTCTGAAGTAGTAGTGCTTAAAGCCTGATAGCTAATTTCATAATGAATAGCCATATTTGATAAATCTGTTCCTGTTTGTGTATCAGCACTTTTAAATACTTTCTGATTTATATATGGAGAAAATATAGGATTGTTTTTTAATTCTCCTGTAGCAAAATCGTTGTTAGTTTTATCATTGTAATATTTACCATATACATTTAAAGAAGGTGCATTTTCTTTAATAGTTTTGTTCATTACATCAACATCTTCTAAATCAGTTAAGTTAATTACCCTTTTTTGAATTGATGTAGTATCTTTAACTAAAACCTCTTTAGATACATCTAGTTTATCTGTCCAATTTTTTATTGTTCCTGATGCTATATAGTCATTATATGTTTCTATAATAATATTACTAGGATTATCAGGATCTGATAAAATAACCAAATTAAACCTTTCTATGATGTCTTTTAAAAAGTTTTTTTGACTTATTTCATCATCAATACAAGCAGGTATGTCGATTTCTGAACCATATTGAGTTAAAGAATAATCTACCCAATTACAAGTTATTTTACCAAAACCACATCCACCACCAATACCCCCTAATTGAAGGCTTAAAGCATTAGATGTTCCTGTTTGTATTTGCTGAAAAGAATCAGGAAAAAATCTAATTCTAAATTCTGTATCTATAGGCATTTCACTTATATCTAAAGTACAAAACCAATATTCATCTACATAAGAAGTGGCATTTCCAGATGTAGGAATATCGCTTAATGTAAAATTAGCATTAGTTAATATGTTACCTGTTTCTGCATTATCTGTTGAATCCCATTCCATAGCTTTTACAGTTATAGGAATACTCCATTGTGCAGATGCGTTTGTAGGACAAATTTGAATATTACGCCTTCTTGACCTACCACATATTGTAACCTCATTCATTGTTGGATTTACTTTTTTAAATACATAAGTAGAATTATCCCAACAATTACTGGTGTCAGTTTCTTCATTAGCAGCTTTAAATAATACAGATTGAGGTGTAATACCACAGGTATAAGTATCTGCTGAAAAACCATTTTCCCACCCACCTATTATATTAGAAGAATTACTTGCTTCTAATGCACCTCCTGGTACTACAGAAGATGTATCTGCTATAGGTAACACAGGCTCACCTAATTTATTTCCTGTGGTCATAAATAATTTTCCAAAATAATTACCATCAATAAATGAAGATGTATAAGAAAAACCTGCTCTTGCTATTATTAATTTAAATAATTCTTTTAATTGAACGGCAGGTCGAAGTTGTGTTATAGGAACTATATATTGAGAGGCTACAGTATTACCAAGATTAGATACTTCTGCTGATGTTAAATTTAAAAACCTTAATTCTGTATTATCATAAAAAAATTGTGGTTGTGTGGCTGTTATTGGGTACATTACTTTTTGAACTCCTGCAACTGAATCTTGTAAATTATCTCCATCTACATTTTTAAAATCTGTTGTACCACCCCTCCAAGAATAGACTATATTAGTTTGTGTATATAAATGATTTAATTCTTTACTGTAGCTACCATTACTTTCTAAAAAAACATCTTTTAATTTTTGTTCACCAATAACGCTAAATAAATCTGCTGTATTAGACATTAAAACAACCTCATAGTATTGTGCCTTTTGATATACTGCTTTTAGCTGAATAAAACCCTCAAATTGTGGAACTGTACCAACATATAAGGTGGCACTAAATTTTGTTCTTGAATTAAATACTAATGTAGTTAAATTAACATTATACCAATTTTGGAAGAAATCATTATTTGCATCTGTAAAAGGTAATTTAAATGTTTGGCTATAACTAGCTTTTCGTGTTTCAGGCTCTTTAATATCTGAAAATTGAAAATTTAAAGATACATTAGGTGCTTCTTGTAAATCTAACTCATAAGTCGTATCTACTGTAGTGCTTGATGTAGCAGGTCTATATGCAACTAATCTTATATTCATTAATTATTATTATTTAAAGGATTTGCGTATTCTATATTAATTGTATATTGAATTTTTATTCCATCATTTGCTGATGTTTTTCTTACAAAACTACTATCAGTAATTAATACAGATTGTGTAAATTCGGTATCATCATTTTCTAATATATCAACCCTTCTTGATTGAATTAAACTTTCTATTATTTCTGTATGCCCTTCTTCAATCCAGTCTGTTTGTAAAACTTCTTTTAAAATAGAATCCACTTTTCTTGTTCTTTTACCTCTCTCTGTGTTAGCATAAGTAAATACATTTTGATTATAATTACCTAATAAGGTTTCGTAATTATCTCTTTTTATTTGTATGGTTTGTGTTGATTTTTTTGTGAAATTAAAATAGTCATACCCTCCAACACTATTAAGCCAAGCCAATCTTCTTATTTTAAACCCCTTACAACTTTTATCCTGCCTTACTAAAACAATACTCCTAGCAGTTAAAGAACTAGAAGCATTTTGAGGGTATATTCCTATATATTTCCAAGTTGGTTGAGCTGAAGGTCTTATGGCTGTACTTATACTTTGTGCTTCTAAATTAGCAGGACCACAACCAAAATACAATAACCTTTGAGAATCGGTGCTTACAGAACCTGGTGCTTCCCCTCCATTTGTGCTGTTTACAGAAATTGTGTTAGTTGATAAAACCGTTCCATCATCACTTCTTAATGATATTTTAATTTTAGTTATTTCTGAATCAAAATTACCTGTATCATTTAAAAAAGCAATAGTATAATAATCTTCATCTTGAACATACGACCATAATTGTGCAGGTACATTAGTTGCTTCTTTTAAATTTCCTGGTATTATAGTATCTG
>VTLG01010095.1_pt1 | contig 12844 bp, 13 predicted proteins | sample 4694571 | NCBI WGS metagenome assembly VTLG01 (sample SAMN12604809, study PRJNA352737) | marine metagenome | biome: ENVO:00000447; feature: ENVO:00000209|ENVO:00000569|ENVO:01000036; material: ENVO:00002151; isolation source: viral sequences binned using virsorter ... | reverse complement strand
AAATTGTCTACTCCCTAATATTTTAGCTACAGGGTTAATTTTATTATATATTTTCATATTAGGTTATCCCCATAGGGTAGGTTACATATTGGGTAACATACCCTGTCAATGGCTGTCAACTAATAAAATGCAGTTGACAAGGTTAGTCATACAGATTACAACGGCTGACATGAAATCACCGAATTGGCTAAAAGGTTACATTGAATCGCTGGACATACAGCCAATGGGACGCTATAGATCTGATTGTCCTGTTTGTGGTAAACCAAATACATTTAGTGTAACTGACGACGGACTACAAAGACTGTGGTATTGTTTTCACGCAGACTGCAATGTGTCGGGCAGGACAGGTGTTACTCTGTCCAGACAACATGCATCTCGTGTTTTCTCTGGGTCACAGGCAGATGTGCCTGTTCCCCGTACTAGTAACACTTACGAAGTGCCAAACACATTTGTTAGTCTTTCCCGTAACTTAGATGCAGAACTTTATGTAAGATCTGTACATGCATACGATGCTTACATTGCAGGTCGTGCAGACATACGGTATGATTTCAGAACAGGTCGTGTTGTTTATCTTGTTAAACACGAAGGCAAGGTAGTTGATGCGGTGGGTAGATCAATAAACGGAAAAGGAGCTAAGTGGTATAGGTATGGAGATAGTGGATATCCCTTTTTATCTGGAACAAGCAATACCGTCATTGTTGTGGAAGATTGCGCTTCTGCTTGTTCTGTTTCGCATCTTTCAACGGGAGTAGCCTTACTTGGAACTAACCTTTTGGATGAGCACATACGACAACTGTCTAATTACCAGAAGATTTTTGTAGCACTGGACAAGGATGCAACAGACAAGGCGCTTGACATGGTAAAGATACTATGTAGAAAAGTTCCTACACGACTGATGGTGCTTGACCGTGATTTGAAAAACATGACGAACGAGGAACGAGATGAACTCATACGATCCCATATCGATAGATAAACAGATACTTGGTTTTTGTCTAAACGTGAACTTTTTTGGTCGCGTAAAGAACATCATTGACAGAACCATGTTTGAAAGAGAAATGCGTGACGTATTTGACACGCTGACATATTCACATACAAAGTATGGCAAAGACTTGACGGTGAACGAACTTGCAAGTCTGTTCAATGATCGTAACCCTGCCATGCCGGAAGCAACCCGGAACAAGGTGCACGAGATAATCTCATCTCTTGATGTTGGTAATGCAGATAACTTTGAGTTACATGCTGATCTTGTCCATAACTTTTGGTTGCGTGATCGTGCACGTCAAATAGGTGAAAAGGCCATTGACATCTTTACGGGCGATAGTGACGAGTTTGGAGAGTTGCGACGTTTGATTGAAAGTGTTGAGGATGGTCGTATCAGTGACAAAACTACCTACACAAAGGTAGAAGATGACCTTGAGTCCCTGTTGGACAATGAGGCGGGTGATCCTGACTTCCCTTTCGATTATGACCTGATTGCGGAAAACGTGTCAGGTCTAGACAGAGGGAACTTAGGTATATTATTTGCAAGACCAGAATCAGGCAAGACAACTTTCTGCTGTTTTCTTGCAGCGTCTTACATCAAGCAGGGATTTAAGGTTGTGTACTGGGCAAATGAAGAACCTGCACCAAAGATTAAGCTTCGTTTGATACAGTCATACTTTGGCCTAACACGTAAAGAAATGGAAGATGATCGTGTTGCTTTGTGTGCAAAGTATGCAGATGAGATAGCACCCCTGCTTACAATCATGGACTCTGTCGGCACTTCTGTAGAAGAGGTTGACGAATATGCTAAACTCAACAAACCTGATATTATGTTTTGTGATCAGCTTGACAAGTTTCGTATTGCTGGTGAGTTCAATCGTGGTGACGAGCGACTCAAAGAAACCTACGTGTACGCACGAGAAATAGCTAAAAGAAACAAGGTGTTAGTGTGGGCTGTCAGTCAGGCAAACTACGAGGCACATGATCGGCAGTGGATCGATTACTCCATGATGGATAATTCACGCACAGGTAAGGCAGGTGAAGCCGATATAATAATTGGTATTGGTAAGACAGGTTCTAGTGAGGTAGAGAACACTGTGCGTCACATCTGCATATCCAAAAACAAACTTAATGGATACCATGGTATGGTGCATGGACAGATAGACATTGATCGGGGTATATACTACTGATGCCAACACGAGGTGATATAAGAGAATCAGACGGGCGTATGTTCTGGGGTTACAATAAAGGTCAGGAAGACTGGCGTAAACCAGCATCATTTTGTGTATCTGTGGCAAAACGTAAGAGCAGAAACCAACGATTACGTGAAATTCGTGGCAGGTGGCTTGACCTATATAAGATGAGTAAAGGCTGTCAAGTATGTGGATACAACGAACATCCAGTTGCTTTAGAGTTTGATCACATAGACAAAGCAGATAAGGTGATGGATATATCTAATATGCGGAAAGGTAATTTGAAAAAGTTGATTGCAGAGGTACGCAAGTGTCGTGTACTATGTGCAAACTGCCATGCTATACACAGTAAAAACCAAAGAGATGAAAAATGAACGTACTGACATTTGATGTAGAAACCACGCACGTTGAGAAAGATAATGGCAGCACCACTGCTCTACCTTACTTTGGAAACCGACTCGTTTCTATCGGGTACAAGTGGTTACACATGAATACAATAAATTATCATTGTTATTATCATTCACAAAAAGAACCACATGACTTTGCACCAGAATTGTTTCAACAGGCACTTGACGATGCTGACGTGGTCGTGGGACAAAACATCAAGTTTGATTTATCATGGATACGGGAGTGTGGGTTTGTTTACGACGGTGAGATCTACGATACGATGGTGGCTGAATATATTTTATCCAAAGCGCAGCGTTGGCCTCTTGGACTTGCTGCTCTTGCAGAAAAGTATGACGTTACAAAAAAAGAGAAAGACCTCGTTGCGCCGTATCTTAAAGAAGGGAAGACATTCTACGACATACCGTGGGAGATAGTAGACGAGTACGGACGGGCTGACGTGCTTGCTACAGAACAGATTGCGTGTAAACAGCTTCATGCCTTTGGCACTACCTTTAAGGAACTATACAATGCATCGGATTTTACTACCAACCTTGAGACTGTCGCTTGAGATGACAGATGTTCTTGCTCGTATGGAGCAGAACGGACTGAAGATAAACCTAGATACATTAGAGCAGATACGCGAAGAATATCAGCGTGAGATGGATGAGTTAGAGATTCGTCTTGATAAGCTTGCCCGTTATGCTATGGGTGATACGCCTGTGAATCTGTCGAGTCCAGACGACAGAAGCGTGTTGCTTTACTCTCGCAGGGTAAAGGACAAAAGAACATGGTCAAACATATTTAATCTGGGCCATGAGATGCGTGGTAATACCATGAAGCCAAAGATGCGAACCCGTATGAAACGCGGTGAGTTTAAATCTGCCGTAAAGAACATGACTGAAGTTGTGTACAAGACACGTGGATCACAGTGTGCAGGGTGCGTTGGTTTTGGTAGGGTCAGACCTGTTAATAAAAATGGTCAGCCAAGTAAGACATTACGTGTTTGTAAGCCCTGTGGTGGTGCGGGTGTGATATACATGCCTACTCGTGAAGTTGCTGGATTCAAACTCTTGCCCCGTGATCCAATGGATACAGCGTCGGCTGGATTCAAGACAGACAGAACAACATTAGAAAACCGACGTGCAGAATTATCTGGTGAGGCTCTTGAGTTTGTCACGGCTTACACACGATACAGTGCGTTACGCACATATCTTAATACATTTGTGGAGGGTATGAAGAACAATGTTGATGACAAAAATTTTATACATCCAGAATTTATGCAATGTATTACGGCGACGGGTCGTCTTTCGTCTCGCAATCCTAACTTTCAAAATATGCCACGTGGAAATACCTTCGCTATACGGAAGGTGGTCGAGAGCCGTTTTCCGGATGGTCTTATACTTGAAGGGGATTACTCGCAACTAGAGTTCAGGGTGGCTGGCTTTCTTGCAAAAGACAGTCAGGCATACAAAGATGTAGAGGATGGTACAGATGTTCATAGCTATACTGCAAGTGTTATCGGATGCTCACGTCAAGAAGCAAAGGCACACACGTTCAAACCATTGTACGGCGGGGTCACGGGCACAGATGATCAACAACGTTATTACAGAGCGTTTAAGGAGAAGTATGAGGGTGTTACTGAATGGCATAAGGAACTGCAGAAAGAAGCTGTTAGTAAAAAGGAGATAACTTTACCAAGTGGTAGACAATACGCTTTTCCCTCTGCACGTTGGACTGAGTGGGGCACGGCAACCAACAGGACTGCGATCTGCAACTATCCTGTGCAGGGGTTTGCTACAGCAGACCTGCTACCTATGGCTCTTGTACAGCTTGATAGGATGATGCGCTGTAGAAAAATGAAATCTGTAATTTGTAACACTGTGCACGACTCTATTGTGTTGGATGTGCATCCAGATGAAAAAGAAAGCTGTATTAATCTTTTAGCTTACTGTATGCAAAACCTACCCGCACAGACCATGAACAGGTATGGTGTTGAATATGATATGCCCGTAGGAATTGAATTAAAGATAGGTAAAAATTGGCTTGACTTAGAAGAAGTAGATCTATAAAATCTATATTGTAACCCTAAATAAGGAGAAGGACATGATAGGGACAGACGTAATGAACATGAACGATATGGATGCGATTGTTAATGCATTTAACAATGACGATATGGAAACCTTTATGGAAGCAAGTGGACAGGGGGGTAACTCAAACCGTCAAGTTGGTTTGCCTCGTCTTAATATTAACTACGATGCAGAAACTGAAGATGGTCAGACCTTGCCTCGTGGTGCGTGGAAGATGTATCTTGATGGTAGGTTTATCTATGCTGAACAAGTTAACGTAAGATTTATACTGCGCACGTTTGAGTATAGCTTGTGGGATCAGGAGACTGGAACCTTTGCTTCAAAATCTGTGCAGAATCCAACACTATCTGGTATGTTCCCATCAACTGATGGTATCAACAAGGCTGGTAGGTTGACAAAAGAAGAAGAAGAGGCGCTACCAAAAGATGATCCTGCTTATCTTAGATCTCGTGCAGTCGTATGTAACCAAGTTATCTATGGAAAGATATCTGGTGACTTTAGAACAGCAGATGGGACTGAGGTAAAAGTACAGGATCAGCCAATGATCGCTTACTTTAAGAGATCTGGTTATAAGCCAGTGGGTGACTTTATTAACAGCTTGGCAAAACAAAAGAAGCTTATGCAAGTTTGTGACATCTCTCTTACCACACACCGTCACAAAAATGGTAGCGTAACATTTTGGACTCCTGTGCCAAAGTTAGTTGGTGATGTTCCAATAACGCAAGAAGATAAAGAGTTGATGACCATGTTTGTTGACACTGTCAAAGGTCATAATGAATCTGTAATGAACCAGTATCGTGAAGCTGTAAAGCTTATCGCTGACGATGACGACATTGATCTAGCAGCAGACTTCAACGATGCTAACGCTGCTTAAAATACAAGACTACCTTTTAAGGGCAGGGCAGGGGGATGTAAAAGTCTCCCTGCCTAACCTTTCACAGTTTGCTACTGATTGTGAAGAGTCTGCACGTAAGCAACTTTCACGGGAACGTGGTGATTTTCGCATACGTATGTCAGGACTGGGTCGTCCTCTCTGTCAACAGGTGCTGGAAAAACACGGTATCAAAGAGGAGATGGACTACAATGCTCTGTTTAGATTCTTCTTCGGTGACCTTACAGAAGCTGCTCTTATGCTTGTCATGCGAGAGGCCGGGGTCGATATAGTTGATTTTCAAAAGGCTGTAGATCTCACGATAGATGGTGTGCTTGTGAAAGGGACACTTGACGTTATCATACGTGATGAGCTTGGGCAGGAGAAAGTCTGGGATGTCAAGTCTGCAAGTGACTGGGCATACAAATACAAGTTTACAGGTATGGGTGGCTATGACAAGTTGAAGGAAGATGATCCCTTTGGTTATGTCATGCAAGGATTCCTGTATGCCGAATCGGTTGGTTTACCTTTTGGTGGGTGGATTGTTGTCAACAAGTCTGATGGTCAGGTAGCTATGGTTGAGGTTCCTGACTGGTCTGAGGATGACAAGGCAGAGTATCTTGAGGATGCAAAGAAACGAGTTCGTTTCCTGTCCAACCCTGAAGTAAAACCTTTTAAGCCGTATAAGCCGGAAGCTGAAACTTACAGGAGAGATGGTGTAATTATAGACACGGGAAACAAACTTTTGCCTCGTGAATGCAACCTTTGTGGTTACAGATACCATTGCTGGCCTAACGCCATATTACATAATCGTGTTACATCACGAGCAAAAAATCCACCACAAGTATGGTATTCTGTTTTAAAAAAGAAATCAATCTGATGCCTTATCTGTTTACAAGAGAATATGATCTTGAGTTGATGGACATGAATAAAGATATGTATCAAGTCTTTATTGAATCCAACTTGAATCATGGCGGGGAGAGGAGAGTAGTTCTTCTTCGTCAAAGCCAAAAGGGATTACCTCTTACCTTAGTTAATAACTACACAGACTCTGGTAGTTTAAACGTGGATACAGAATCTCGTGACATTAGAAGGATAGAATCAGAGTTACAGATGATAAGCAGAACAGCACAGTCAGGAGCTATTGTATGCGTTCCGATACGCCCATTGACAAAAGAACTTACGAGTATAGAAAAACTGTCCCCGAAACTGGCAAGCTACGCAGCAAAAAGATTAAGTTCAATAGGGGTTGTGTTTTGAAAAAGGCAGGATACAGATCGCAGTTTGAATTGAATTTGGCTCGTACTCTTACTGATAATGGTGTGCCGTTTGAGTATGAAACAATAAAGTTTCAGTACATACCACAACCACGCAACTATACACCTGACTTTTACCTGACTGAAAGCGACATATACGTTGAAGCAAAAGGTCATTTGACTAAGGATGATAGGGTAAAGATGGTGCTTATAAAGAAACAACATCCTAAGTTAGATATACGGTTTGTTTTTGTACGAGCACAAAATAGAATTTACAAAGGCAGCAAGACAACATATGCTTCTTGGTGTGAACGTCATGGCTTTCAGTGGGCTGAAGGTTCTATCCCAACAGATTGGTACAAGAAATGAGTGATGATAGTAGTATAGAAAAATCTATGGAAATAATATCTTTGTTACCTGACAGATATTACATTATACTGCGTCCCTCTGGAGATGGAGAATTTACTTTATCTGCTTATGATACAACGGGTAAAAAGTATGAGAAAGATGAGGATTACAATCCTGCTATGGTGATACATGAAGGAGCCATAGATCTTATAAGAAATCACACAGATGATGTGCATGATAATGGTTTAGCTACTATACAGTTTCGCATAACAGGCGAAGAGATTATTGAAGAAGAAGATATAAAGGATGAAAATGTAGTTCAGCTTGTTCAAGACAACGTTGTTAGAGTAGATTTTGGAAAGAAACAATGAGTAGATATGAACAATACATGGTGCGCAGACTAAAGGAAGAGGAGCAGGAACGTGCCGGTAAAGAAGCGTATGGTAATTTAGATGTCGTCAATAATCCGGCACATTATAATCAGGCAGGTGTCGAATGCATTGAAGCAATCGCGGCGGCGACAGACGATGGATTTGAATATTACCTACAAGGAAACATCATCAAATACATCTGGCGTTACAGATATAAAAACGGTATCGAAGATCTCAAAAAAGCACAATGGTACCTCAACAAACTAATTGAAACAAAGGGAGATAAAACATGAGCAACATGTTACCAACACCATATCAACAGTTTATTCATAAGTCACGATATGCACGGTGGATTGATGATGAACAACGCAGAGAAAACTGGGATGAGACTGTGGAAAGATACATTAGTTTCATGCAGGATCAGGTGTTGATGAAGCACAACATAAAGCTGGATGATAAAACGGTGAATGAACTGCGTGATGGTATACTTAGCTTAGATGTGATGCCAAGTATGAGAGCCATGATGACAGCAGGTCCAGCTTTGTCACGGGACAATATCTGTGGCTATAACTGTAGTTACATACCTGTAGATAGTCCTCGTGCGTTTGATGAGTGCATGTATATTCTTATGTGCGGCACAGGTGTTGGTTTTAGTGTGGAGAGAGAAAATGTTGATAGACTTCCTGTGGTTTCTGACAATTTTGACAGTTCTAGCACCGTTATTCGGGTAGCAGATAGTAAACCGGGATGGGCAAAAGCTTTACGTGAATTGATTGCTTTATTGTATGCGGGACAGGTTCCAACATGGGATGTGTCTGAAGTACGTGAGGCTGGTGCAAAATTAAAAATTATGGGGGGTCGTGCAAGTGGACCACAACCGTTGCTTGACCTATTTGATTTTACTGTTAAGGTATTTAAGAAAGCAAGTGGTAGACGTTTGTTTCCGATTGAGTGTCACGACATCATGTGTAAGATTGGTGAGGTTGTAGTTGTTGGTGGTGTACGTCGTTCTGCTTTGATTAGTTTATCTAATCTAAACGATGATCAGATGGCACACGCTAAGTCAGGGCAGTGGTGGGAGACAGAACCACAACGTGCGTTGGCTAATAACTCTGTGGCTTACAAATCAAAGCCAGAGATGGGTACATTCATGCGTGAGTGGCTTGCACTATATGATAGCAAGTCTGGTGAACGTGGTATGTTCAACCGTGAGGCTGCAGACAAACAGGTTGCTCGTAACGGACGACGTGAAACAGGTCATATGTGGGGCACAAACCCATGTTCAGAAATTATACTGCGTGGCTATCAGTTCTGTAATTTGTCAGAGGTTGTGGTTCGTGAAACCGACACGTTGGATAGCTTGAAGAGAAAGGTCCGTATTGCGACTATATTGGGCACTTTGCAATCAACTCTTACAGATTTCAAATACTTGAGGAAAGTATGGAAGGACAACACAGAAGAAGAGCGTTTGTTGGGCGTATCATTGACTGGTATCATGGATCATCACGTGCTTTCAAAGAACGTAGACAGCAAGCGTTGGCTAGAAGAAATGCGTCAAGAAGCGGTGGAAACAAACAAGAATTTTGCGAACATGCTTGGAATACCTCAGAGTGCAGCAATCACCTGTGTAAAGCCGTCGGGTACTGTATCTCAACTCGTGGACGCAGCTAGTGGCATTCATGCACGGCATAATGATTATTACATCCGCACGGTTCGTGGTGACAACAAAGACCCGTTAACACAGTTCTTGATTGAAGAAGGTGTGCACAATGAGCGTGACATGATGAAACCTGATAGTGTTACAGTGTTTTCCTTTGCCATGAGATCACCAGATGGTGCAGTGACACGCACACAGATGACAGCTATACAACAGCTAGAACTGTGGAAAACTTACGCCATACACTGGTGTGAACACAAGCCATCTATCACGGTTACTGTAAAGGAACATGAGTGGATGGAGGTTGGTGCGTGGGTGTATGAGAACTTTGACGTTGCCTCTGGTGTTTCTTTCTTGCCACACAGTGATCATACGTATCAACAGGCACCTTATCAAGACATTGAACCTGATGACTACAACGACTGGCAAAAAACATACAGTCATGTTAAAATTGATTGGAACAAACTAACAGAGTTTGAGAAAGAAGATAACACAAGTGGATCGCGGGATCTTGCCTGTGCCGCTGGTGTTTGTGAAGTGGTAGACTTGAACGCAGCATGATACAGATCAAAATAACACCTGAGATTATTGCTCGTGCCAAAAAGAAAGCTGCCACTGTAGGCAATCTACAGGGCAGCATAACGGGCAGTTTGTCTAATGTGGTAGGTGCTATAGGCGAGGTCGTTGTAGAGGACTACACAGGCGGTATAGAGGCCAATAGCAAGGACTTTGATCTGATGATAGGAAACCGACGTGTTGACGTGAAGACTAAGCGGTGCAATACCACACCCTCACCTAAATATGATTGTTCTGTTACAGCACACGGAACTAAACAAGATTGCGACAGCTATGTGTTTGTTCGCATACTTACCGACCATAGTAAAGCGTGGATACTTGGTGAGATAACCAAGCCAGAGTTTTACAAGAAAGCGACACGATACAGGACAGGAGATGTTGATCCTGCCAACGGTTTTGTTTTCAAGGCCGACTGCTATAACCTAGCCATACAGGAGCTAGATAGTGTCAAAGAAGCACAAAGCTAATCTATTTCAATTCACAGCGTATTTAAATCAGGACGGAAACGTTGAATTAGTGTGGGATAGTGTATCGCCTGAAGAATTTGAATCTACCATGAACAAAGGGATGCCGGAGTACGAAGGTTCACACTCTGTAGCATCCCTGTTGCGTTACTTGCAGTCTATGGGAGATGAGATTATGGACAAGTCAAGCAGGTATATTTAACGCTTTTTCCTCATCTTAGCTCCAGCAATTCTATCTGCTTGAGTTGGGTTTGGGTTCTTGTCTATTCCCGCCTTCACACTCAACATACCAAACGGAGTTTTTCTTGTAGAATCTGATTCAGCTAATAGCTGTCTATCTGTTTTCTCCTTCTCCTTCTTTTTTATAGCTTTAATACCCCCGGCGAGTCCCCCCTTTGCCATCCGCAACTTAGGAGCTTGCATCATCTGGGTCTGCATCTGATTCATTTGTCCAGATGTCATATTGTTTTGCATCATGTTTTGTTGTGGCTGTGTAGCCGACATCATACCGCCCATGTAAGCTTTCTTACGGGGCTTTTTTGCTGTCGCTTTGCCGCCATACATCATTGGCTTACGACGAGACATGCCGCCGTACATCATAGATTTACGAGGCCCATTATTGTACTGTTTCACTCTCACTCTCCTCTTTTTGTTTATCTTTAATTTCTTTTTGGGAAGACAGAGATTGCATCATTGCAGATAGTTCTGCTTGCGGCACAAATGATGGTGCTCTATCCCCACTTTGTATAAGATGTCTCGTAATTATCGCCTGTGTCTTTGTAACCAACAGATTCAGATCCACATCTGTTGCCTCTCCTTCCAGAACTTTCACTAACGCTCTGGACATTTCTTTATCTTGCGCAGCAAAAGTAATTGCATTTAGATCATATTGTGACATCAATCTAAACGCAAACTCTGCAGCAACGTATGTGGGGCTGACCATGCCACGTGCAATGTTGAACGCACGGCTAATCAACTCGTTAGGAGAGACGCCCCTTATTTGATTACGTGATGCAAAATTAAGACCTGTGCCCCCTGCATACATCATGTATTCACCAATGTCCTTTAAGAAAGAAATGTGTTCAGGGTCTATGAACTCTTCCAATATGTTGAGCACATTTGGGTTTTCTAAATCTGCAACTATTTGAGCAGCGTTAGTCATCACATCTATGGTTTTTCTTTGACCATTCATTGCTTTGATTGATATTGTTTCTTTCTGAGTAACCCCTGCACGATCTACAAGACCATTAGTGATCATGTAGACCATACCCTGATTAAACTCTTTCTCAGCCTGTGCTCTATCCATGCCCGTTTCTATCATGGTATTTATATAGTTTTCTTTTAAGCCGCGAACTAAACCAATATCATTAGTTTCGACATACTGTTCGTAGAATTGTCTGGGTGCTCTGGTGCCAGCTACTTGTTCAAAATTCTTTACAATACGTTGTTCTAAATCCACTGCAGTCTGAGCCATCTTTGAAATATCACTAGTTCTGTCATTAACGGTATCTTCAAAATTTTTGTATTGTTTTTGTAAATCGTCACTCAAAGCCATTATATCAACAATGTCCTGCTCTGCTGTAACCATGTCACGTAAATCAAGTAACGGCAATTCTCGTGTTTCACCTGCTTCATCAACCACTTTAACATTTAATAACGGAGCGACATTATCAACCAAGTTTCTTTGTGCGTTGAAATTGTAAGTTCCTTTTTTCAATCCTTTTCCTGATACTATACCTCTTCTTATGGCTTCATTTAGTCCAGCAGCTTTAGCTTCACCCCAGTGCTCATAGAGATTTGCACGTATCAAACTAGCAACGTTTTCAAATTTTGCTTTACCTCTTTCTGTTGTGAGATCAAACACAATCTCTCCACCTTCTGTTCTATCCCCCCAAAATCGAATCATTTCATTCATCAAATCAGCGACTCGTCGTGTTGCTTCCGCATCTCCGTTAGCAGCTTCAGCTATTTTTACACCTAATTCTTTATGCCAGTTTTCTGGTGTCTGACCTTTGTAGTATGGTCTTTTACGTCCATTAGGCAGTTTAGTTACAAACTCTGGGCCTGAAGCCGCTCCAACAATTTTTTCACCAAGACTGTCTGGACGTGTTGAATCAAATATTAAGTCACGGTATGTGTCCCGTGCACCTTGCACTGCTGTAAATACCTCTGGGTTGGTTTTCAAAGAATCATCAAGTGACAATGCTGCTTTGGTGAAAGGTAAAGAATCACTACCTTCTTTGCCCATTGCCATCCTTGTAAAATGTCTTTTCAATTCGTCTATTTCAAAAGGTAAGGCCGTGAAGGGTTCAAAGTTTGGGGTGTTTTCATCTAGTCTTGATCTATTGCTGAAGTGAATAGCCATGTCCAACATGGTTACTTCACCCGGTGGTCCTAAATAATCTAGGTTTTTAGATCCATCAGCAAAGGTTTCAGTTGTTACCAACTGTTTTAAATCCTCAAACTCCGCATCATCCAGTTGCATACCGTTTCTTAATGATCTTTCTGACATATCATTAAGAGCTTGAAAAGCGTTACGTCCAGATCTGCTATTGAAGAATGCAGATTGTGGGCTAAACATTCCTCTAAAAGCTAATGTGTCATCTCGCATAACTCCCATGTTTTTAGCAAACTCGTCCACAAACGGGGATAT
>VTLG01006572.1_pt1 | contig 12844 bp, 20 predicted proteins | sample 4694571 | NCBI WGS metagenome assembly VTLG01 (sample SAMN12604809, study PRJNA352737) | marine metagenome | biome: ENVO:00000447; feature: ENVO:00000209|ENVO:00000569|ENVO:01000036; material: ENVO:00002151; isolation source: viral sequences binned using virsorter ... | reverse complement strand
GACCATCTGTTGATTGCTGTACTGTATTAGCACCGTCATGGTTTTTATAAGCAGTAAACCTATCGATATGAGGAGTCACAGTTGCGTTACCCATTGTTATAGTTCCACCCCTTTGGTAGACCATAAATCCTCCATTATGAACAAGATTCCTAGGGTTAGGTGTTTGTATTGATGCTGGTAATATTTTTGACAGTGGCATTATGCTGACCTCATTCCATAAACTGCTATATGTGTTCCCTTTGCTTCACCAGAGGAAGGAGTTAAGAAACAAAAACCTGTAAAGTAGTAAGGTTCTTGAGCCGAGTTAAGTCGAATAAAAGAATCTTGCCTTTCGTATTCAGAACCACTTACTGAGAACCCTGTTATTGTTCCATGTACTATAGGTGCATACACATTGGTTGAATCGTCACTGTAATATCTTTGTGTACTAACCCCACCTAAAGTAGTATGTCCCACGTTTATTATGTCTAATTCTCCCTGCTGACCACCATTAGCTCCATTTGTTTCACCGCCTATTGTAGTATAAAGCACACCTTTTGTTGCACTAGTAGACTTATAGCTAGTTACACCATTGTCATCACCCTGTCTGGTTACATGATATCTATAACTACTTGAACTGAATTGAGTATTAGTTCCAGACATAAAACGAAATTCTATGTTTTCTCCAGAATCACCTGCGTGTAGATACCAACCTATTATTACTTTGTATTTGATATAAGCACTAGAAAATACATTTCTAAATTCAATAACACTTCCACCTGCAAGTCCGTTATGTGCTGTGCTTACTTTTGATTGTATTAGTTCATACCCTGAATGATTTAATTTAGGTATGTTAGCTACTCCGCTGCTATTAACTGTCATAGCCTCAGTTGAACCACCTTTAATAGTAACATTTTGAAGATCTAAACTTGTTGCTAGTTTTGCAGCTGTAACAGCATTAGCTCCAATTTTAGCAGCCGATACACTTCCATCCGGAGGTACAGTCGTTTGGAGTGCTTTTCCAAGAAACACGCAGTAACACTCGTCTGTTGAACTAATTGATTCGCTTAAGGTAAGAGTAGTTCCTGTGGCTTCGTATGCTTTTCCTGAACCTTCTTCTTGTTTAATGTTGTTGATATACAACAAGATTTCTTTACCATTAGCAACAGAATGAGCGAGAGTGTAGGACGTTCCCCCATTTCCTGTAATCGTTTGCTGAGCAAAGCTGGTGTAGTTTGTATCTGGTTCACCTCCGATATACCCCATTGTCTACCTCATGTACTAATCGTGTCGACTAATGATACAATAACATCTAATGAAGTTGCTGTATCTGATTTAAAATGTAACCTGTCTCCTGATATAACTACTACTTTAGCCCCTCCGTCTATTAACTCTAAAGAGCTATGCGCAGGTATTGTAGCATTATCTATAAGAAAATAATTAACACCAGAATTGGCTATATAGGCCTGAACTTTAATGGCATTATCTGAAGTATTAGCCATACGAATTGATATTATACAGTCATAGCTATCAAAGTTTGCCCCGTCTGGAACGTCTACGGCTGAGGTTCCGATGTTCCTTTCTTTATGCTGTCTAAAGTTTTGGGCCATTTATCTCTCCTTTAAAGCGCTATCGCTAAGGCTGTAGCGAAACCGGGGGTAGCTCCACCGTTATTATCTATGTTAGATATATCTGCTATAGCCTGTGCAGTTAAACGAATTTCAATTCTATCCCCAGCTGAATAAGCTCTAGCTGTTGTGCTTTCCTGTCCGCGAGCAACGGTTAATACATCAGAACTTCTTGCGGTACATTTGACTATTTCAAGATTATTAGAAGTATCTATTAACGTTGCATGAAAATGTTCCCCCGCACTTAGACTAGGAAACTTAGCTCCATTTCCACTTTGTAGCGTAATACTAGTAGCTGAATTGTTTATACCTGCATTCAAAAGCCCAAAAGCATTATTCGTAAATTTAATAGGTGTTGCCATATCTTACCCCACAGTTATTGTCCAAGTTATCCCGAGTACGTCATTAGCACCTTTATTGATAACAGAAAAAACTGTACGGCATAACATAGTGCCTCCGCTGCTAGCATTGAATATTCCTGCCTCAGTTACTGCTCCGGTTCCTGTACCTGCAGGAAAAGAAGCTACATAAGCAACAGCGTTATTAGTAACAGTAGTAGAACTTAGTGCTACTCTGGAACCACTTATTACAGTTTCCATTGCTGTATTTCCAGCTGCAGCAGAAGTAGTTCCTGTGCCTAACTCCATATGCGACATAACTGTATCGTTATTCTTCATACGAGAAGCAATAGCATTTTTCCCTGTAGTTACTACAAGGTTGGGAACAGTTACTTTCTGTGTTACATCCCCGTCAGCGTTTGTGACCGTGATCGTTAATTCACCGGTCATTTTGATAGAATCATTAATCATGGCCGTTATTCTCCTTATAATTATACGATTGGAGTTTCATTTAATTCATGCCCTCCAATCATGGTCTCAGTATACACAAATTCGTAAACTAGTCCAGAATTTGTATTATCACCTGAAGTGATCTTGTCGTCGTTGATTATAACTTGTCCTAAATATCCCGGAGCTCCTATTACACCTGTGTAAGGTTCTGTAGCCCTGACAATAAATCCGCCTATGTCTCCGTCAGATATAATAACGCTATCAGGATACATAGCAACAGTATCCCCCGGTTGGTAGTTAGTTTCTACGCTATCTGATATACTGACTGTATCTGACGGTTTAGCAGTAACAGTAAACACTGGAGCATCTGATAGAGTTACAGGATCAGGATCTACATCAGAATCTGATAAATCAAAATCTACAGTTGCTGTAACTATTCTATTTAAGGTATCTGACATTGTGACAGAATCAGCTGCAACAAGCTGAGGATTAAGCACAGGAGAATCTGAAGGACTTACAGAATCAGTTTTAGTAATCTGAGGATTAAGAACAGGAGAATCTGAAGGACTTACAGATTCAGTCTTACCCAAAGTGGAGGTAAATACAGGAGCACTATCTGAAACTCCTGTAGTAGAAACTCTGTTTAGAGTAGTAGAAAAAACTGAATCTTCTGAAGGTGTTACAGTGTCACCTGATATCTTTGTTATTTCAATAGTAGTAAGGCTATCAGTAGGGGAAACACTATCAGCTTTATATTCCATAGGAACAAGTTCATAGCTAAACGTTGCTGTACCTGCTGCAATATGAGACACAACTGGGTCAGTAGCAGAAATAGACGCAGTCGCAAAAGCAGCACTGGCTACAGCAGATAAAAGTGTTGTCGTATATGCAACTCGTACTTTAGCCATTAGAAACTAGCCCTTACTCTAAATTTCAACAAATCATACACAGTTTGTAAACTTCCGTCTTTATTGATTATAATTTCTCCTTCATACATACCTTCATCTACATCTAGCACACCACTAGAAAAATTAAAGTTTACTTTTCCATCTGCGCCATCTGTAGATTTAGTACATGTTATAGTGGAAGATACTGTAGTACTGCCTACAGCTCTAAACTTTATAGATACACTAGTAGTACCGGCTGATAAATCTATTGCAGAACCTGTAACATCGTCTGTTAAAGTAAGCGTAACAGTAGGAAGTTCATCTCCTTTAACTACTCTAATAACATCAGCCATATTTTACCTCACGCAAATTTCTGCATTTGAACTCTCATAGAAGCTCTTGATGCACCTAAGTTACTTCTAGCTCTACGCTCTGATATTTTAAACGCAAACTGTTTAGCATGATAAGAAGCTAACTCTCTATCACTCCACGTTCTATCAGGAAGAACTAATAAATGCTGTAAAGCTCCGTGCATTATAACATTTTCTAAATCATCAAGTACAGTCTTATCCATCTTAGTTGCAGTCCTTAAAGGTTTTAAACATACGATCATACGTACATCATAAGACGTTAGATCGTCAGGCTGGGGTGCAACCATAAAATTATCTGGGTCTAACTGTGTAACATATCTAGGCTTTGAATATTCTGTGGTTTCTTGGTTAGGCCATTTAGGATAGAGATCATAAATGTGCTCTAAAGTAACAGGTAGAAGTTGTTCCCCATTACATGTAGCTGTAATAAATGCGTGAACTTCAGCATCAGAAGGACTTTCGTAAGGATATTCAGCAGCTCCTTTAGTTAACCTAATTCGAGGTTGCTCATATCGCCAAGCTAGCGTACGCTCACAAGCTTCAATAGCTGCGTCACGAACATACTGTTCAGTAACTGGTGTAGGACAGCCCGGAACGCTAGGAGACAATCTATTAACAATATCAAGAAAAGTTCTAGTAGTATATGAAGCCATTATGCAACATCCTCCTCTCTTAATCCGCCTGCCTCTGTATCAGTGATTGGCCTACTCTGCGCAGCAACCCCAAGAGCTTGCGTAAAAGACTGTTGGAATAACTCAGCCCTTTTAGAATTAACATGTTCATTATCTACAGACTCTGCAATATACACAGTACCATCAACAACAGTAGGAAAATAAGCATCAGGTAGTAAAGCTACAGTAGTAGTACCATCATAAGTAGCAGGAGTTTGTGCGTATTCTATATTTAGTACTTGATTAGCAGGAGCCTTAGGATAAATAAAAAATTTATTTGGGTTACGTACATGACGCATCCAATTAGTTGCAGCTGCTGCTGTATCATTCATCCATGTGGGCATAGCCTGATCTAAAGTTTCTCTATTAGTTTCTACAATGCCGTTGCCTCCTACAACAGAATAACACTCAATGATACGTATTGAATCACTTGGCGCAGACTGTATAACAGCGTTTTCTGTGCAAGTCATAGTACCTATATACGCAAATAAATCAGGTCTAAGTACAGACATACGCTTTAAAGCTTGATTAGCAAACCCTAAAAGAATTGTATCGCTATATCTATAAGGGCTAGTAGCGTCTTGAAGTATACGTCTTACTTCTGTTATGACATCATTTAGTATCATTTACCCATGCTTCATTTTCAGGAGTTGAAGGATCATCAGACACATAATGTCCTTTATCGTTTCTTGCTCGTACTAAACCTTTTGCTGCCTCTTCAGATAACTCTGGAGGGGTCTCTCCTTTTTCACTAGGAATTTTTTCTGTTTTGAGTTTAATTTTAGTAGCTCTACCTTTTTGTTTTTTAGGCATATGCTTCTCAGGAAATGCCTCTTCTTCTGTAACTTCTTCAGTTAATGGATTCTCAGCTAAAATTTCATTCCAACCGTAGATCTCTCCATCTTTAATATTTCGTAACCATCGTCTTGCTTCTGTCATAACTAAGTTCTCCTTTTTATAATACCCATTTTATCCCATGCTTTATTGCGTTCTTTCTGGATATCTCTAGCTTTGTTTAAACTCTCATACAATAAAAATTTTCTAATAGGAAGTGTCACTTCTTCTTTTACTACGCCTGCAAACTGTTTAATTTGTTTATTTTGATAATGTTTCCTTTTATTGGGTGGCGCCATAATAACTCCTAAAAATTAGTTAGGGGGACCTAAGCCCCCCTAAGCTTTTATATGTTACGAACAGTCAACCATTACCGCCCAAACTTTAATTTTAGCAGCGTCAGTTACAGCACCTGATACACCGATAAGCATATCAATGGTGTCTGCAGCAGCAAAGTAATGGCTTTGGTTATCGCCATCTAAGCCAGCTCCGTTTGACTGGGTAGTACCTGCTGCGTTAGCATCACCCCCATCAACAAACAGATCAACGTCTCCACCGGTAAGTCCGATGTCAAACGTAGACGCTGCGCCCTCAGCAGTTATGGTAGTAGCCCCAACTGCCAAGATTAAAGTATTAGCCGGTACTGCAATCACTTGAATAGAATCGCCAGCTGCAAGAGCAGTTGCCCCTGCTGTAGCTCTATCTGTTGTGATCTTAGCGAAGTCTAATTCAACTTCGATGTAACCAACTCTATTGATACCGGCTGCCGGATGAGCAGCTGTACCTCTATTGAAGCCATGTGAATCTGTATATGCAGCCATTGTTCAACCTCCTTATACTGTGCACACAAGCGTGGCAAGAGCTTCAGGCTTAACGACTTTATAGCCGTAAACTTGAAGACCACGGATTATGTTACCGAAGGTTGTTTCAGATCTGATAGTTTCCATATTTGTCATCTGAGATGCAAATGTGAAGCCCATCTTGTGGCCAGCGATAACACTAAACTCAGTACCACTTTTGTAAAGATTGTGACTTACGTAAACTGTAAATCGATCAATCATACCTAAACGACCGTTACGTAGAGGCGAAGAACCGTCTCCAGTAATAGATGCGTCTTTTAGATCTGATTGCTTAATCAGACCGCCCATCTTGGCAGGGATCACCATAAAGCGATCACTTTCAGGACAGTTAGCCTCATCAAGAACAGTTCCCATATCCACGATCTTACCAATCACGTTTGAAGTAGTAAGAGCCTCAGGCGTACCTGCAACACCTAGATCAATGTTACCAGAAATTCTTCCGGCTGTTTGACCTTTATTGCTAGCATGTACGTCAGTCAACATATCAGTCAAGACACGAGTATCGATCTTGATCTTCATTCGCTCGGAAGCGTCTTTAGACCATTGATCCATCATGTTAACGTCTGACTGAACCTGATCAACGTCATCCTCAACAGCAGCGAAGTACTCGCCTTTATCAATGATGAGTTGTAGTTTAGCCTTGTCAGGGTTCTCTACGGATAGAGTTTGTCCCTTAACATAGGTTTGAATAGTGAGTTCAGGAGTGGTTCGGATGTTGACCGTATCACCCATGTTTTTGATCTCACCTTCGTAGTCGGTGTTTGAGATTGCTGACAATACCGTAGCATCGTAGAAATTCTCTATGAGTTTACCCGACCATATTTCAGGAATAAAATTCCCGGTATAGTCTGGTCTACCCCCAGTTACTGCAAAAGCCATATTGACCTCCTTTGTTAATTAGCAGTGACAATGCGACCCTCCGTTTGCGCTGCGAAGATGTCGCGTTCTATTCGGCCACGCTCATCATCTCTCCCTTTAAATTTACCCTGTCGTACATCAGCAAAGAATTTTTTGATGTCCTCAGGAGTATATGTTGGAAGTTCTCCAGAAGCTGCTACTCCATTAGAACGACCTCGTCCCGGTGCAACTTGCTTTTGGAGTTGAGAGTTTTGAGCTTTCCGATTTGACTGAGCATTAGGTTTACCATTAGCCTGTTCCCAAGTCCTGAAGAAATTGACGGCTCTATTAGCATCTAACTGCCTTTGAGCATCTTCCAAATACGTCTGACGAGCTATACCTGTAAGCGGATCGATCTCTAATAACCAAGACTGAAAATCTGGATTCTTATTAATCTCATCCCAATTAGGTACATCATTAGCAATTTTAGACCAAAAAGCTTGCTCACTCGTCTGCTGTTGATGGTGTTGTACCTGTTGTACTTTAGGTACTACTTCCTGCAGTTGACGAATTTGCGATTCTAAATGGGCTACACGAGCGTTAGCCTGTGAGACTTCTTCTCGAGCTGCTTTTCGCATGATGTCAATAGAATCTCCATACTCCTTAATATCATCTTCTGTAAGTAATTTTTCTACAGTAGCTAACTCAGGAGGAGGTGGAGTCTGCTGTGTGGTACTTAACAACTGTTCAAGACTAGATACACGGTCTGCAAGCTCACGATTCTGCGCATTTAAACGCGGAACGTCAGCATTATACATTCCTTGTAACGACTTGTACTTTTGCTGCCAGTCTTCTTCTACTTTGTCGTCCGATGCGGTCTGCTCATTTGCTTCGGACTCAGTTGCTTGCTCAACTACACTGTCGGAAGGTTCTTGCTCTGGTTGCTTAACGGGTACTTCTTCAGTAGCCTCGGCAGATACTGCCTGTGCTTCTTTAGAATCATCATTAAGTTCCTTATACAAGGCCTGTACTTCCTCAGATTGTTTCTGAACTTGCTTTGGTAATGCCATATGTCGCTCCTATTGGTGTGCGTAATTAACAGCTGCCGGTATTGGCTTTGCTGAAATAGTGTCAGGGGACTCTTTTATAAGTTTAACAACTTCTGACAAAATCTGACACCGCCCCTGTGCAAGTGCCGTATTTTGCAAGACACTTGGTAGCTTCTCTAGTTCATGTGTCTGCCATTCCGTTAACCATGTTAAGATTTCAGGATATTGGCGAGACATTACAGCTAAAGATTTCATAACTTCTGGTGTCGGTCTAATCATCCGGCACCTCCAGTGTCTCGGTTACTTACTGTGTTTCCTTGCATTCCTCCCTTAGGGGAACCATCTGGCTGAGTAGGAGTAGCTTGAGCTTGAGCTTGAGTTTGTTGAAACTTAGCAGCTATCCTAGATGTAACAGCTTCTTTCTCCCTTGACGGAATGATTTCATCCACAGGCATTTGCAACCCTTTAGCCACTTCGCGTAGTATTGCTGAGCGACCCTCAACACCAAGTATTTGTGAATCCACATCATTGGAGGTTGCATTGAGAAATTCTAAACGACGGACATTAACAGTTTCTTTAACTGCAAGATTAACTGCACCTTTAGGTACAATGTCTACATCGCCCTTAATCGATTCATCTTCATCATATCTCATATTATAAATAAACTGACGATACACAATAGGTTTTATAACATCACTATCTATATGCATAACTACTTGTCGTATACCTTTACCGGCTGCTCCCATTAACATAGACAAACCAGAAGATGTTCTACCGGCTCCTTGCACATTTAAATCTCCATATACATAAGAAGGTATACCGGAATGATCATCAGCCAGCTTACTAAACTTATCATATACAGCCATAAGAGTATTTGCATTATCATCAGGTTGGGTAAACCGTACAGCAGGTGCACTAGATCCCAACGGATCATTAGTCACTTGCCAGATTTTCCACGGGTGGAGCTGCGTGATGTCTTCGTTGGGCGGGATCCTTTCGAGGTTGACTTCGACTTGCGGACCGGAAGAAATCCCCATATTGTTGACCAAAGCCCTTGCAGCAGCGTTACAAACATTTTGCAGATCTTCAATAATTTCTGGTATACCTTTTCCCCAAAACGCACCGGGACATTTAATAAAAGATGTTTTAGCATATGGTTTCTCCCCTAGTGGGTCATAGTTAAGTACTGCTTTAATAATGTAGTCACCCACAGACCATACATTAGCATCATATTCTTTAGCTTCGTCAGGAACTTCTTCTTCAGTTAGCCCCCATTCTCTAAGCATTTTACCACTTACTTTACCCCAAAATTCTAACGCATCATATACTTGGGTAGGCCTATTAAAAGAATGGAACTTTCTTTCTTCATCATCCTTAGCTAACTCAACATCTTCGCTAAACCAAGATGTAGCGTTACCTAACTCAAGGATTTTACGTATAGCATCAGAGTCATAACCGGGAACACCTATAAGATCAGATATTTCAGAACGACTTAATGGATGATGTTGGAATAAATAACCTTCATTTAGAGTGGTAATACCCGGCTCAGGGTACATTCTAAAAGGATCTACCCGTTCAAACTCAGGTGCAATAGTCTCATCAGCTTCTACTGTAGTACGTCCGTCTTCACCTATAGTCCATCCAAGCTTTCTTTGCCTACGTACTACAGGGCCTTTTACAAACCCACAAGGATAAGTAACTAGATCTGTAATAAAATCATTAAAAGATTCACCCCAGCCCCCTTGTGTAAATTGGTCTTGTATTTTTACTTTCATACGTTTAGCTCTGTTATCAGCAGCTTGCAGCAACTTAAACCTATAGTCTTGCTGTACCATCTCTTTTAATTCCGCCATTTCTGCAGCTGATGGAGCCTGTCCATTAAGCTCTACAAGTTTAACTACCTGTTCGGCATAAGCTGTTTCACATTCTTGAGCCTGCTGAGGAGATAAATCAGGAATAGGAGTAGGTTGCAAATCCCAAGGCGCACTTCCTTGATCTAATAAAATATCTCTAAGCCAGCTTTCTGCTGCACGACATTTAACTTCAGTTATCATCATGTACACGTCGGAACCGCCTTGGCGGTGTATTTGAGCTAGCTTATCCGCCTCATACTCCCCGTTACGTTGTCGGAGCCCCCTAAGCATTATATTCTCGATAGGCTTCTTTGCTTGTCTTGCAGCGTCCCAACATGTACGTAGATGTGCAGCCAACCCGAGGATAAGAGGTTGGTTTTGCCTTTCAGAAAGAGCTTTGTCTACAGCAGCTTTTTCCTGTTTTACAAGATCTTCATTATTTATAATTTGCAGTACCATTATGGAGCTCGTCCTATAAGTTTCTTTCCTACTATAGTATGGACTTCTTTAAACCGATTACTAATTTTTAAACCGCGAGTCCTTTTAAAAAATTTAGGAATATCTTTCTCCTTTTTAAATTTATCGATAGCAATAAGATACTTTCGCTCATCTCCTGTATAAGCAGCTCCCATTACTTTTTTAAATCTTTATGTTTTATTACCGTATCTTTATCATTCTTATCTGTGTACACCACTCCGCCCTTTTCATATTTTTTAATCTTACCCCCGTCTTTATAGGAACTAACAGGCTCAGGGTTCCAAAGATTAGTCTCTACTCTTACATATGGCTTAGTATATCCTGTTGGGTTTTTATATGGCATTATTTCTTCCACTGCTTGATAGGCCATGTCTTTGATTTACTAACACGGTGTACCGGACTCCCATCCCAACCTTTCCACTGCTTTGCTTTTGCACCATGAGTACCCCATGTAAAGATCTGCCCCTTCTTTTGTGCGTCAGAAACAGTTGTCTTAGTGCTTTTAGATTTTACTACTCCCTGCCGTCTCTTCTGGGCATCAGTTATAGTTTGTGTATTCCTTCTAGCCTTTATAGCATGTAAATCTACAGCTAAGGGTTTCTTAGGAGGTACAGGTAATTTTAGTCCTTTTCCGTGATTTACTCCCATTATCTAGCTCCTCCCTTTCGACTAGTATGTACCCATGCTGGCTTAATAGAAACAGTACCTTTAACTTTATTATTTGGCTTTGACCCAAATTTATTTAAAAGATATGTAGCTATCTTACCTTTTATAGTGTCGTGGAAAGGGTCTTTGTAGTACTTATTATATTTAAATATCTTATAATCTTTATAAACGTTTTTAGGATCTTTTTTGTTTTCTCCAGCCATATTATCCTCCTTTTTGTTTATTACTACCATAAAAATCCCCCCGCTACAAGAAAGGATTAAGAATAGCGGGGGTAAAGTTTGGAAGAAATAATTATGAACACATAATATAGTCCCTATATCACGTCCAACCTGCAGCTGCAACTTGTTTTATTTGTCTTCTTTGTATCATAAATCCGCCTTCTCCCGCTGTACCTATATGTAACATTAGGTACTGTAGCGCTTCTGCAACATGCGAATGCTTATTCTTCTCTACATTCCCATTCTTAGGATGAAACCTATACCCTCCCATCATAGCTGCCTTCAGCTGTGTGCACTTAGGATCAACTAAAAATGCTGAGTCCCCATCGACTTGCCTCATTAGGAAGTCGTCTACCGCAGATAATCTAGCTGAAACATTGTTAGTTTTCGCAGGGAGGACTCGAAAACCCTCAGCCTTTATGATATCTACGGCAGACCTCTCATCAGTCTGCGCTCGCTGTACACCTGCTGGGTCGGTAACTATTAACACAGGCGCTCCTGAAAACCGTTCATATAGTAATGGTTTAAGTATGGTGCGGACAAAGCGTTGAATTCCCATATCGAAACTAACAGCCTCTGCGAGAATCAAGGCTCGCCCGCGAGGATCTTGTTGCCCTATAACTGCTGCCGGTGTCAAGCCTAAATCGACGCCAACCACAATTGGACGTACCCCGTTAAGTATAGGACGTAACGATTCATTACCCATATGGTAGTCCGGTCTAAAGTATTTATACACAGGCTGCCCTGCTGAGCTCAGCCCATACTCACCGTCTACATATACACGTATGTATTCTTCTGATCTACCCTGCGTATCGTAATACCCCTCAGGTAAATTATCTATGTTCTCTGCGTACGGACTCCGTCCCGACGGCTGCTTAAACACATCCCACCCGTTATCGTTCGGGCTGACACCGTCATTAGCATCGAGGTGCTCCATCTGGTAGTACCACCATGAGTCCATAGTCGGTGGGTTGGTATCCCCCCACATACCAAACCACGTTGGCCCGCCATCCTTCTTAGAAGGAAAACGTCCAATACGTTTAGACATCGCATCTACAATGTCAGGGTTAATATCCCTGCACTCGTTAAACCATGCAAACGTCAGTTCCAATGAGTTCAGGTTCGCCACATCGTCAGAATCGTCCAGAGCTCTAAACATAACCTCGCACTCTATATCCCCTACCTTGAAGAAGTACGTCTTCGTCGTGCGCATATAGTCTCCGCATATTCCGGGCGGAAACCAATCGTGAAATGTCTTGATAGTCGTATCCTGCAGCTGACGTGCAGTCTCACGTACTATAGCTGCCCTCGTCTTGCGTATCCCCTGCTGGTTTGGCTCCTGCATTGTAGCCCGTCGTATAACCTCGAACGAACTCGCCACTGACTTGCCCGACCCAACCGGGCCCATCAGCACACGCATCTTCGCATCCGACATCATAAACTTCTTACCTGTAGGTGGTGGTGTAAAGTCTATATCCATTAAAAGCCCCAGCCTCCCATCTTATTTGCCATGTCTTCTCCGAACCATCCGTTGTCTCCGCAGTACTGGCACCAGCTTACATCTACTAGAAAAGATCCGCACCTGTCACATATTCCGTGATCTTCCTTGGGTGCTTCGTCGACTAAAAGAACAAAGTATGCTACCTCCGGTTTCTTCTGCACCTTAATCTTATATGAAGCTCCTAACCTGTTCAGTAAATGACAGAACCTGTCGCAGCTCTCT
>VTLG01004860.1_pt1 | contig 12844 bp, 20 predicted proteins | sample 4694571 | NCBI WGS metagenome assembly VTLG01 (sample SAMN12604809, study PRJNA352737) | marine metagenome | biome: ENVO:00000447; feature: ENVO:00000209|ENVO:00000569|ENVO:01000036; material: ENVO:00002151; isolation source: viral sequences binned using virsorter ... | reverse complement strand
ATCTGACATTTTTAAGTCCTATTCTTCTATGCTTAAGATTTCTTCATTCATACGCCTTTGAGTATTTCTGTTTTCATCAAACTCTTCTATGTCTTCTTTAGCACTCTTAAGTTCATCTTGTAATCTTGTCTGGTAAAGCTTTGCAGCCATTTCTACTTTAGCTTCAGCTTTTGCCAATTTCTTTTCAAATTCTTTTACCTCTACTCGTTTGCGATCATGCAAGGACTCCCTTTGTGCTGTTTGTAGATCGCCTTTGAGTTTTTTAATTTCTTGAGCTTGAGCTTGCATTTGTTGTTGCAGTTTTTGCATTTGCCCAGCTCTTTCTAAGACACCTTCCATATCCGCAACATCTGTCTGTTTAAGAACTTCAATCTGATCAATAAGACCACTTTGATATAGTTGCATATAGTACTCAAACCTTGCCCAGCGATTAGATGGTAAAGTTGAACCTGATAAAACAACAACATCGTACTTGCCAATAGTAATATCATTAATTTTTCCAATTAAATTGCCTATATCATCATATAAAGGACTGTTTATTTCCATTTCTAAAGGTCTGTTATTTGGCTGCATTAATCTTAAAACTTTTTGATCTGTATAAACGTATTGTATCATACCAACTACAACTTTAGCAAGTTGATTTATACATTGCTCAATATCATCCCTTTTAGATTTAATTCTTCTTTGTCCGTATTCATCTAAAGCAACAGTACCTTTAAATGTTTGAGGTGCACTTCCAACATCGCCTTGCATCATAGCATATATTCCCAATATTCTTTCTATGTCTGCTTTTGCATCTGCTTCATTTTTATACAATTCATTAGGTAAGGGAACAGGACCAGCTACAATTGGCTGTCCTAATTCTGGATCAAATTCTATTACAGCAGTACCTGCTTTACCCCATTCTTGCTCTAAATGTTTTTTATCCATGCTTCCACGTGGTATAAGAAGCTTAACATTTGTAGAACTAGATGCGTGTGCTACAATAAGTGATCTAATCTTATTAATGTACTCTTGTAGTCCTTTCACAAGTCTTACGTCACTCATAGGGTAAGGATTTCTATTAAATCCATTCATAAAAGGAACAATTGGATATTCCTCGATTGGCAGGTCTACCATAAACAACTGGACATCACCCACGCTAACACATTGTTGTATTTGAGTGATTTCTATTTCATTTACCATAATGCCACCATCTTCTATAAGATCAGCCTTGGTTAAGACATCAATAGTAGTAGTGCTTCCGGGAATAGAGCCTGAATGCTCTTCACCTGCCATAGGGGAAGGCTGACCAGACATGGGATCTAACATTAAATGATATGGAGATCCTATATTTTCTTTAATGTCTAAATACATATTGACATTTCTTTTATCAGTAAATACATTTTGCCCTTCTGCGTTTGTTACAACAACAATAGGCTCTTGTTTATACTCTTCAAATTTTTCGTGATTTAAAACTTTCTGTTCTTCACTTAAAGGATCATATATTTTATAATATGGAAGCTTTATTTTAGTGTATCGTTCAAATAACTCTAATTCTCTTTCATCCGTTATAGTAGTACCAGTTAATCGTCTTTTTAATGTAACATCTTCATTTTTTAATCCATGACGAGATTCTGCCGTTGTATTTATATAACTGGTTTCAGCTGCTTCTCTTATTAAATTTTCAAATTCAGGATATGTATCTATTAATTGAGTTTGTGATATTATTTTACCTACAATAATATGAGCAGCGTCTCTACAGAAAGGGTCTTTGGAGCTGGGGTCTATATATAATTCGAGAGGATCAATTGACTGCAATTTAACTTCCCCAGCCCCAAAATCTGCTTCAGGATTAATATAAGCCATCATTACGCCCATACCTTTTACGTAATAATCGTCAATAGCCTGTTTTAATTCTACGTTTCCATTAGAATGATCCCATATATAAGCCATAAGATCAGAAAACATTCTACCTACTTTAGCATCGCTATTTTCTCTAGCTGTAGATTGAAATTTTGGATTGTTAGCTGTAAGCATAGCTTTTGCTTGCTCAACAGCACTATATACTACATTAACAACTAAAGGTTCTTGAGCTCTATTCCTTAAGGCAGTAACTTGGTCATCCGACCATTGCTTTCCATTTCGGAACTCATTATCTTCAACTGCTTGTTTTACCCATTCTTGCCTAGCTGATGAATAGTCAGAAAGCAGGTCTTGGGTTAACTGTACTTCTTCTGGTTTAGTTTCGTTTCCGTGCAAAGTATGTGAAAATGTTAGTTGTTCAATTAAATCAACACTAAGCTATTTTCCAGCTTATGTCTTGATCTTTGGTAGGATTATACTGAATCTTTTTTTCTTTTACAACACTTTTGTGATTTGGAGTATAACATTTTTTCATAGCGTAAAATAACCCGTCTAATAAGTCATCATGTTTACCCCTAGGGTACAATAAAAGCTCATCTAATATTTCAGGCATATCTTTTTTAATATAAACTTTTTTCTGTGCAAAGTAAGGTTGCATTGTTTCCAGTCTGGAAGATTTACTGGTTCTAGGCGTTTCTTTAATTTCTAATCCAGATATAAATATTTTTTCTTCATCGCATCTTTGTCTTAAGTATTCTCTTAGCATTTCCTGATAGCCTACACTCTCTACCCTCACCTTTACAGGTTTAAATAATTTAAAATACTCTATAATGCTTTCAGCAAGTTGCATGGGAGTTGCCCTTTGGCGGTAATACTGGAGAATATACCTATTGTTGTTTTCGTCTACCGCAACTGGCAAGATTACGGAGTAGTCTGCCGTCTTGCGTACTGAAGAAGCAGGATCAACCCCCATGAATATATTTACTGGAAATTCTTTATCTCCATCTGTTAAATAATGTTTATTGTCTTTATCTATCTTTAATTCATAATTATGATATTGAATATACTCTTGCCTAAATAGCTGATCTTCATCTCCAACTATTTGACACATATACTCTCTATAAAAAACAGATGCTCTACCTATTGAATCTAATTCTTCTTTCTTTTGTTTTAATTTTTTAATTGGCTGCCATTCTTCCCATAAAGCTATATTGTTATCTAAGTCCGGGCTAAAGTGCATATTTTCCCAGCCCTTCATTTCTTTTAACACCTCTACCATACACCTTTGATGCTGCGGAGTTCCTATAACACATATCTTTCCTTTTTGAGGATCTAAAGAAGGTACAGCACTTTGAAGTAACCAACGAAGATTAGCTTCCATAGCTTCTGCAGTCTTGGTATTATTTTCATCTTCAGGGTCATCTACTATAATTAACGTAGGTCTTTGACTTCCCACTTTAATACCACGTAACTGCTGACCAGTTCCTTTGCATATTATCATAGATCCGTCTTTTAATTCTATTTCACTTTTTGCCCATTGCCTAGCACTGTGCTGTCCCCAGTACCCATAGATTTGCCTAAAGGATTCGCTGTACTCTATAGTGTCCTTGATAGTTCCAAGGAGTTTAATGGCGTGGTCTTGAGTACGGGAGACTAACACAATAAGTTTTGCCCCATCGTGGTTCATGATGTGGTAAAGGGGATACACACCTCCAACGATAGAGGATTTGGCGTGACCACGTGGGGCTATAATATTAGCTTGTCTTATATCATCATTAATTAAAACATCAGCTATTTTATAATGAAACTCTGGAGAAGACGCAGAAAACATATTAGGCATTATTACCTTACCAAACATAATCATGTTATCTTTAAGTTTTCTTTTTATATAATTTTTATCTTCTTCCATTTTTCTTTACTTTTCTAGGACATTTAGTCATATTGGAAATTCTTGTTTCAAATATACTGCCTGTTTTAATACCACAGTGGTAATGATCTTTTTGCTTACCAGCAAAAGGACAAATACCGTCTAATATACTGCAATATTCAAACAATTAGTTATATTCAGAGCTATATTGATCGTATATAAAGTCTAATGTTTCTATTTCACGTAAAGCTTCCATAGCATATTCAGCCATAAAAGCCGGATTGCCATTACGAAGCATAGCTATTACGTGAAAAGCTTTTATAGCTATTGCTAATTGCTGATTCATACGATTTTTTTCTGATATACCATTATTCTGAAGTTCTATTTCACTTTGGTACTTCATTTTGTTCACTTTTCCTTTGTAATGTAAGGCGTTTATCTTCTTTAGCGATAGTATCTGCTATTTGCTTTGTCATATCCACCTGTATTGTGTCTGTTATCATTTTTTTATTTGGTTTCATTTCCAATAAGTCCATTAGCGTGTCATTTGCTTTTAGAAAATTATTAACATCCCCTTTACTTTCAGCCATTTTTAAAGCTATAAGTACATTATCTAAAGCGAGTTCTTTGCTTATCCCTTTCTCGCTTAAAAGTTCTTTTAATTTCTTTTCAACCATTTGTTTTGTTACCTTTTGTTTTAAAAATCTTCTAACAGTTGCTACTGGTTTTTCTTGCTCTGGTCTATATACGTTACCAAGAGTTTCATAGTCAACTTTTCCATTATTAAGCAACATTTGTGCGTAAGCACTAACAGTATTCTTAGCACGTGTAGTTTTAGATTCCTGCTCATCCCATTTCCTTTTTGGATTAGTTTTGCTAAATACTCCATAATCGTAATTTATTTCAAATAATATTTTAGAGAATCTGCTTGCCCAGCCCACTCCACAGGTAAGTTTAACAAATGTTTTTGTGTTTCCGTGTTTATCTGTATAATCTTTTCTATCGTAGCATTTGGCAACATAGTTATCATCAGTATATGCCCAATCACCAACCTCTGCTTCTTTCCAATATATGATAGCAAGCCCCTTTTCGGCAGCTTCAGCCTTAGTATATACTCTATGAAGTTTCGTTTTACCATTTATTCTACGTTTTATTTTCATAAATTTCCTTAGTGTAGCTACTCTATAATAGTGGCTCTACTTATAGTATAGCTAAACTATTATTATATAATATACTATTCTAATCCATACTCTTTTTAGTATCAATTCCCATTTTTTGAGCTACAATGCGATTTATTATCTGATATTCAGCTTCTAGCTCATCGACACTAGAGTTCATTTTACTTGTGAACTCATCATATTCCTTCTTTGTCATAACTTTGCTTTCCCATTCGCCAGTTTTGACATTAAACACTTCGTATTTTCTTTGCGGTTTAGTTTTCATTTTACGCTTTAAGTTAACCACTTAACATTAAGTACTACAAGTAGTAAGTACTCTAAACCAAAATTGTAATAAGAATGTGTGTGAGGGAAGAGTGGTTAGGGTACCCCCCGTTAATTAGGGATGGGTTGCCTAATCCACGTTGAGTTCAGTTGCTTTAGTTCAGTGCCCCACGTGTGAGCTCGCACACTCACTCACCCAGTATCTATATATACACGTACACGGGACATTATATAATCCATACTCTACATAGGAGTATACATATGATAGTAGTGCTATATATATAGCATATAACCATATAATTAGGAGGTACATAATTATGCAAGTAACACTATCAGATACATCAATGAATGCTATTAGAAGAGCAGTCAGAGCTGGAGTTGAACAGGGCGTTTTAGGAGCCCAACAGAAATCAATTGAAAACATTTCAGTAAACATAGGTAAAATAATGGATAACACTTTAGACGGAGTAGTAAAGAAGTTACCTAATATGATTAAATCTTTTAATGAAATAGATAAAATAATCAATGAATCATAAAAGAAGAGGGGGGTCTAACCCCCCTTTTTCTTTCTATATTTATAGTTAATTAATCAAAAAAAGAGGATAATCATATGATTAAAAATGCAATACTGTATTCCTTCGGAGCAGTTATAGTAGGTTCAGAGAAAGTCGTAAACTCAGTAAAGAAAGTTAAAAACATCAAAACAGATGCAAAAGCTTTCTATTCAAAGTTTAATAACGATGCAGTTGAACAGTACAAATTGAAAGATACAGTTAAAAAACAGAAGGAGGAATTAGCAAAACTTAAGCGTCAATACACAGATATGTTAACACATAATCAAATAATTGATGCTGAAGTTGAATAAAATAAAGAGGGGGATTGAAAAGTCCCCCTTTTTTAGTTAAAAAATGATATTCTAAAACAATCAATAACAAGTTAAAAAACTAAAACCATATTGATAACAAACAATAATTAAGTTAAAAAATGATATTTCACTTAACACTAACACAAGTTGAAAAGATTAATTGAATTATATAGAAAATAAGTTAAAAAATGAAATACTTTAAGTTGAAAACTGAATTGTATTTAGTTGAATTTAAGTTAAAAAACATTTCAGTTGAAATTTAGTTAAGTTAAAAAACTAAAAGGAGCTAAAGCGTTAGCGTTGCTAACACTATTAGCACAGTTATATTATACTACCTCAACTTGACTTGGATTGTTCCAAAGCTATTACTAATTGCTTTACGATAAATTAGCTTTGCTATATTTGTGATATATTAATTAATAACTAATGAGGTTAAATAATGAAAACATTAAAAAATATTAAAGATATTAAATTCAAATACGACATATCAGAATTGACAGCAATTAAATCAAATGCTGGCTGGTATATAGGTAAACTATATAATGATGAGGGTTGTATTATGCCTTATTCAAGAAACACTCATTATATGGGTAAAGATGATGTAACTAAACTTGTAGATGATACAGATTATTTACGTTGTTTAGATAATTTAACATAAACATCAAAAGGAATAACTAATGAAACAACAGTTGTTAAAAAAACTAACAGATCTAGAACATAAAAATCCAGATACTTTGTACAAGTATTTGGATTGCTATAATGATTTAGATTATAATAGTTATAATGAAGTAATTCGTGGTTTTTGTCGAAACATAAGAAACGATACTATTAAAGAAATCATTGAAATAGTGGAAGAAATTTGTCCATACGATGAACCACTTCATAATCATCACGATGGATGTCCTTCGTGTGAACTTTAACATCAATAAGATAAGGCTCTGTCCATCGGAGCCTTGTCTTTTCAAAGCTCTTCTCTTGTGCTTAACAAGAAATCGCTTTTTCTATATTTTTGGACATTTTATGTGTACCTTAATAGTACCTTTAGTAATGAAATGCTATCCACCAAAGTTACACTCTATTAAAAATTGGGATTCTATTTTCATTACTATTGGTACTTTCTAAAATTTTATAAAGTAAGAGAGAAAAGAACTAAGACAGATCATCTAAGTTATTTTCTCGTACTACATCTTTAGAGTATTTATTTACTTGGCAAAGATGATAATTCTAAAGGCAATGAATTAGTACTTCAAGTACTAAACAATCAACGGCTACTGTTGAGATTGTGTCGAAAGACTGAATTGTACGCTGGTAACTAAACAAAGTCTAGTCTTTGTTGCTTGGTAATCTAAGAGTTGGTTCGTAGTTATCCAACTGAATCTAAATATCTGAATAATTCATATGCTTTTGACACTCGTAAGGGTATAAAAGCTACAGCGAAGAGGGCAAGTGCTGTACTTCAGGAATTATGTGTTGTGAAACAGACAGATATGATTATCGTGATCCGAAAGGACAAAAATAAAACTATAAGCAAGCCAGTTACGGGTAAAGGCTCAAATTTATTTGAGTAAAGACTGAATCCCGTGTAGTCTTACTTTAATTATTGTGTTGTTGCAGATTACTCAACAATGTTAAAAACAAAATAACATAAAGACTAATCACCTTTGCACAGCTTACTCCGCACCTCTAGTTTTGCTATATTTATAGTAAGACTAGGGGAGGGGGGAGGAAATAAACAAGCACGAAATAAAAAAAAAGGAGTGCAACACTATGTTGCACCCGTTATTACTACCTATACTAAACATTACTTAAAAATGCTCTACTACTAGGTAAACATAAGAACAGCTTTCTATATGTCTGGCAATTAAGCCATTTAACTAACTAAAAAGGAGGGCATTATGCCTAAAAATAGTAAACTTCAGGAACTGATTAAGAAGTCTCAGAGATTAGCAGAGGAAACGATGCAAAGTTCAGCAGTATGGATTAGCAGAAGTAAAGAGACTGAAGACGGTGATTGGATTAATAAACGCTCTAGCGTTTCAGAACTTAAGGCAGATGATAGTGATTCTTGGACATACAATGTATTTCACGAACTCACTAAAGACGGTGTTGAGGAGTTCAAGAACTTCATAGAAGAACACGAACTTACATTACTACCTGATACAGGCATTCAAACTGATAAAGGTAATCATATGAGATATATGATTGCTACCAGATCATAGTTAACGGAAATAAAAGAGCTACACATATGTGTGGCTCTTTTATTAAGAAAATGTGTTTCGCTTCACGAAACCCGTTATACTTTCAACTAACTTAAAACAAGAAACAAGCATATGAACTACTTAAAACTAAATCCAACAAGAAAAGGATATGTTGCTGAAAATTTAGTAGCTAACGACTTAATAACAAGCAACTACTTTATCAGCAGACCTGCAGTAGATGATAGCGGCATAGATTTTATAATAACAAAAGATATGTCTAACTATATAACTATACAGGTAAAAAACACTTCAAAAACAAGAAACAATGGTGCTGTATTCGTAGATGTTAAACCAGCAAGGTTTAAACCTGACTATATTGCTGTGTGTAGTGAGCATTTTGGCAACAAAATTGCTTACATACCAAACGACAAATCAAAGAAAAGGTTTAATATAAACATTAGAATAAAGCCAACTTCAGAACTAAATAAACACAATGTTAAATACTTAAATCAGTATTTACAAAAACCTAAATTATTAAATAAAAAACACTACAACGAAATATACGAATCTAGCTTTACGGATATTCTTGACAAATAGACTATAAAATATTAACTTATATATAAGATATAAAGAATATTATTAACAAGACGTAAGTGTTAATATTGTTGAATTAAGGGATGGAAGTATCCGTAAGGACTTCAAGGTGTTATGATGGCATTATAATCCTCCTTTTGACATCCCTTATTTTTTAGGTAAGTGGTAAAGAGAAAGCGGTACTACTTTAATAAGTACTGCTTTCTTTATTTGTGGATTATCGTTTAATAAAAGAGGATACGTATGAAATGCAAACATCATCCAGATGCTGAACTGGAAGTAGTAAACAGCAAGGTACACATACTTTCTACTGATAAGAAACACTTTGTAGATATAGAATACTGCACTGAATGTTTCTTAGAACACGAAAGAGGTGAACCAATGAAACACGATCTAATATCTGAAGAAATAGATTATTATGAAGATCGTATTGACAATTACATTCAAGATAAAATAAAAGGGGACTTTAAACAGTGAACAAAGAAACTGACACAAAAAACAAAACAAGCGGAATTACCGATTTTATGAAATCGTTAAAACCTATTGCTCATCCAAGTTACAAAAAAGAAGAAACAGCACATTTGATAAGGCAATTTCAGTATGCTATATCTGATATGCAACAAACATCACAAGAAATTGATGAATTGTGGTCAAAATTCGACAGTCTAAACTATCAAATAGAAAAAACACAAGTTAGATTTTCTAAAAGATTACTTAGAATGGAAGAAGCTGTAAAGAAACTTGAGGAATTAAAATGAGCGTTAAACTATACACAGGAATAGCAAAAGGTTTGGGATACACAGCTTTTGCAGTAAATCAATGCTTTAGAGCCGTTAAAAGCGGTTCTAAAGCTGTTGCTGAAACAATAACAAACACTAAAAGATATAAAGTAGAGTTAATTGTTGACGGAGCAACATTGAAAACAAAAGAAAATCAAACAAGCAAAGATGTGATAAGAACAATAGAAAATATGGATGATTATGGTGTAACTGGTGTTATTATACACGAACAGGATTAAATATGATAATAATACAGTTAATAGAAATAATAATGAACATATTTGTTGTTACATTATCACTATTTTTGCTAATGATAAGCACTTTAGGGTTTATAGCTATTCACGACAAACTTAAAAGAAAGAGAGGATAATATGCCTAAAATAGGCAAATCAACAGACAAGCGACCTGCTATAGCATTTGACAATAAAAATGAGATACAGGCTATAATAGACGCATTAGAAGAATATCGTTATACTCATATAGACATAAGAGACCAAAAGACAACTGAGTTCTATAAGAGATTAACAGATGTAGCTGAAAATTGTATGAAACTATTTGATAAAAAACCAAAAGGGATACAAAATGACATTGAGTGTTAAAAATAATACAGAAGAAAAATCTGAAAACAAAAAAGTTATATTTACACAAATATACAAAAGAACACCACCAACAAGATTAACCTTTAGAGCTTTACATAAAATGTATAAAGAATTGTACGATGAAGGTAAGTTAATTGAAAATGGTGCTGCACACAGAAGAATGCAGATATTTGAAAGTAAAATAACCCCACTAAGAGGAGAATAAAATGCCAGATTATATAGATACAATGATGTATGTAGGAGAAATGCCTTGGCACAAACGAGGAGTAATGGTAAAAGATGCTCCCAGTATAAAAGATGCTATAGAATTAGCTGGTTTAAACTGGGAAGTAGTAAAAAAAGCAACATATTATGAAAATAATATAGGAGTGTTTACACCTACAAAACATTGGGTAACGGTAAGGTCAGATAAAGACAAGCCATTAGGCAATGTTTCTGAGCGATACGAAATACTACAAAACAAAGATGCTTTTGAACCATTTGAACCTATGATAGATATGGGATTCAAACTTGAAACTGCTGGAGCAGTACAAGAAGGTAAAAAGATATGGGTTTTGGCTAAAGCACCAGATAAATACACAGTAGGTGATGATAAAATAAATCGTTATGTATTTATGTTTACGTCACACGATGGAAGTACTGGTAATTGCTTTAGAGACACAATGGTAAGAATAGTATGTTACAATACACTCGATTATGCTTTAAGCAAAAAAGGTACATTTGAATACAGACTAAAACATACAAGTAGTATCAAACAAAAAGTAATGGATCTAAAGAAAGCAATAGCTGAAAGTGAAGGAAACTTCAGTACAGCTATAGATAATATGAACAGATTCCAAGATGTTAAAATGAACCCAGCTTTACTAGATACATATCTAGAAGCTGTAATACCTTTCCTAAAAGACAGACATAAAACAAGTATACCAGAAATGAAAATATTTGTAAGGAATACTGCTAAGCCAGTATACGAAAGACTAGTAGATTTATTCTACAATGGTAAAGGTAATAAAGGTGAAACATTATGGGATGCTTATAATGCTATAACTGAATATTATACTCACGATAAGCAATATAAAGATTGGGTACAAGCTACTCAATTTGGTTCAGCTTATAAGTATAAAGTTAAAGCATTTAATGTAGCTTCACGATTTTCTACTTATGATACTAAATACTTAGTAAACGGTCAAGCATAAATAAAATAGAGAGTGGTACTACCTACTACACACACATCTAGGAATCCGCATATCCTATATAAGTACTGCTCTCTATATTTATAGTAACATTTTATAAATAACAAAAGGATAATAAATGGAAAAACAAACATTCTACAACACACTAAGGAATGAAGAATACAAACCTTATGTAGAAAGTAAAGGTGGAGGAAAGTTTTCAGCTGATTACTTAAGCTGGGCTGTAGTACACGACAGAATTAAACAAAACTTTCAATACGTTGAATATAAAGTACACGAATATGTTGTATGTATTAACGAAAATAGCTTTACAGTACCTTATATGCTATTGCCAAATGGTACAGCAATAGTAAAAGTAACATTAACTGTACAAGATAAAGACGGAGATGAACACAAACATACAGAATGTTTAGCAGTTCGTGACTTTAGGATGCAAGCTGCAGCTAAGCCAGATGCAGCACAAATAGAAAATACTATCAGACGTTGCATAGCAAAAGCTGGTAGTATGTTAACAGGATTTGGAATTGAATTATGGTTTAATGAAGACATCCGTGATTTAGAATACAGACCTGAAACATTAATCAACGGAAAAGCCACTGAAGAAGGGCATATAACAGTTGATCAAAATGTTAAACTAGAAAGAATGAGTAGAGATCCAGTATTTGCTGGAACTGATACTCAAGAAAAAGTAAAGAAGTTGATAGATTCTAATCCAACAGAAGAAGCTGCAGAAACTGCTATTAATAAATTGGATAAGAAAATCAAGGAACTAAGAAAGAAAAACAAGGAGGCAAAATAGATGCCAGCGATACACGAAACTACAGGAACTGTAAAATCAGTAAGTGTAGAATACGATGTTGATAAAACTTGGGGAAGTTATAAACCTCATTTCGATATGTTTCTAACAGTTGAGTACAACGATGGACAAAGTTGGGATAAAACATTAGAAGTATTTGGAAATGTAAGAAAAAACTTACCTGTAACAGATCCAAAATCTTGGGGATCAGCATTTAAAGTAAAAACATTCTTTGAGTCCTGTTTAGGAAAAAAGAACTTAATGATGTCAGACGGATACAGTTTACCTGATAACCTATTTGATGAAGTTATAGGTAAACAATTTATGGTAGCTGCTTACAAAACAAATAAGATAAAAAAGAGTGGTAAACCATTCTGGAATACTTATTCAATAGTAGCACCTTCAAATGCTTTACCCGGAACTTTGAAAACAAAAGTTCTTAATGATGTAAAGAACGGCTGGATTAAAAACTACGAATCTGATGATCCTTCAACTGATTTTGACTTTGGAAACAATTCTAAAGAATCAAAACCCCTAAAACAGACAAATGCAATTCAATCAGACACTAATTTTGATTTAGACATTTAATGTTAGTTGAGTGGTAGAAAGTACAAGGGTGTAAGATATGTCAGTAAACGTAATTTATGCCCTTCGTACTAATTAAAAAAG
>VTLG01017048.1_pt1 | contig 12845 bp, 16 predicted proteins | sample 4694571 | NCBI WGS metagenome assembly VTLG01 (sample SAMN12604809, study PRJNA352737) | marine metagenome | biome: ENVO:00000447; feature: ENVO:00000209|ENVO:00000569|ENVO:01000036; material: ENVO:00002151; isolation source: viral sequences binned using virsorter ... | reverse complement strand
GCAGAAATTTGCAGTCAGCATCTATATCTATTGGTTTCATTATTTGCTCCTTTTCATTGTTATTTTAATTGGACGCATCTGTTTAATATGTCCACCATCTAGCAGAAACTTTAAGTCATCTCCATTTAATTCATCTATAAAATCAAAGAAGTCTAATCTGTCCTGTTCTTTCATACCATTATTATGTGGCAGTGCTATTTCAAACTTTATCATTTAATAATCCTCCTCTAATCGTTCTCCAGCATAAGCTGGGTCGAAGTATTCATCTTTTCTATAAGTGTATACTTCTGGGTTATCGTAACATTTACCACAGTATAATCCTGTGTAAATACCATAAGCATCTTGCCTCCTCCAATGATGATGTGCTGTTGTTGGATATCCGTGAAGTTCACCATCAGCCTCAGGATTTCCTTCATCATTATACCAATAATCTTTGTCTGGCTTTTCACAGCCTCGACAATGAAACATATATTCCTTTTCCATTGTTACTCCTTTTGTTAAAATTCTGAGTTAAACCTTTAGTATAAATTTTTACCAATATTGTGTGCGAGATGTATTTTGCTACAATATTCGCTGATTCTATTTCCTATACCACGCTGTATCTCTTAATTGTGGTCTTGCTTGTTCCAATAATTCGTTTGCTTTCTTGTAACAAATATCACAAGCCTTTTTGCTTGCAATAGTTTTTACAAATAAGTCATTTTGTAATACTTTTATTCTAGAAATATGGGTTTTTCTTTTACAACAAAAACAATTGTGATATTGCTTTGTGTATTTAATTTGATAACTCCCATCACTAAAAGTTATCTTTTCCTCTTTGTATTCTTTCATTGATTTCCTTTTGTTAGTTAGCTACAAAAAAAGGGAGGCTTTTACACCTCCCCTTTATTTATTATTTGTTAGGTTACTCCCCTAACTCTTGATATTGTGTTACAAATGTATTTTCAAAATAACTTTTGTACTCTAATACCAAGCTACCTTTTTGCCCTTTGTCATTGGTTACATTATCAATTACAAAGTATTTACCATTTAACTTTTGGGGTTTTTTGTTTTTTAAGCCAATAGCTAAGACATATTTCATACTACCATTTTCGCTATCTTTCTCCAATTGCTCAATGGCTTTGTTGTGTGCTAGTTCTTTTGCTTTTGCTTTTCTACTTTTTTCTACACTAGCACTTTGTGTTGTTAAGTCACTAGCATTTAACCCTAGTTCTTTCAACATTTTTTGTTCGTATTCTTTATTAGTCATTTTTTGATTTTTCATTGTTCCTTTCCTTTTGTTTTATTTAAAATACTTATTATGTCAAAAAGCCTTACGTTGTAATATAAAATACTTTATATGACAAATGCTAACAAAAAATATAATTAATCATAAATAAATATTTGCAATATATATATAATTGTGTAAATTCCTTTAAATAACTAGGAGAAATTAAAATGATTGTAACGATATTAATAATAGCAAGCATATTATATATAGGTATTAGAATGTTACCTTATATAGTTGATTTTTGCAATATGATGAGTGAAAAAGTTGATGAGTAAAGGATTATATGTAATTTGGGTATTTATAGTCGTTGTATGGCTATATGTATTGATAAAGATAACTAATGAATAAAAAAAAGGAAAATAAAATGAATATAACTATAAAAGAAAGTATGATATTAAGAAAGTGTATTAATAATTATGTGTTGGAGAATAATTTAGATTATGATAAGTCGCCTCTATTTAATGGATTAATACATAAATTAAAAGATGTAGAAAGTGATAATATTAAAGGTGTTTATGTTAGAAAAGCTATTGAGGAAGAGGCTAAAATAAACCCTAATGAAACTAATATGCATAATGCACTAAATCAAGCTAGAATAAACCAAAATAAAGACATTAGAAAGGTATTAAATAAAGAGCTTAAAAAATATAGCATACAAACTATATGCAATAATAAGATGTTAGAAATCGATAATATAACTTTAAATAATAAGTGAGGTATAAAATGACTAGAAAAGATTACATAAGATTCGCAAAGATAATAAAAGATAACACTAGCATAAGTGGATATAAAATTGTATTAAATAAAGATAGCTTTATTAATGGCTTATGTGATGTATTAAAGAAGGATAATATAAACTTTGATAAGCAAAGGTTCCTTGATGCTTGCGAATAAGTAGTTAGTTATATATTATCTTAAATAAATTAGCCCTCGTTATTAGAGGGCTTTTTTATTGTTAATCCTTTATATATAAATAATTTATAACTCAACCTTAATTATAACTTTCAACGAAATACAACCTACCTAGAGGGCAATTTCAATGGGGGGTGTGGCTAAAAAAAGAGAGACACACATTCTAATACTATTTTTTAACTTTTTATAACTTTAACAACTTTTTTCTTATATACTTAAAATCTTAATTTCTTATATATATTTTATAATTGCTTTTTTGGTGAATGTTGTTGGAAGGATAGAGAGATATTACCCCCGTACACTCAAGTCGGAGCCTCAGAATCCTTCGCAACTTTGCTTTTCTGGAGCCATGCTGCTTTCGGATATGCATTAGCGAATAAACTAAAAACACGGGCAATCATCAGTTTCGGGTTATTCCCCTAGAATCGTCCGCAATTGCCTTCGAGTTGGACTGTGACTTTGATTCACCCCTTATTGTAGTCACTTTTCAAGCATAAACGCAACAAGTCTCAAACCAAACCATTTATGCGAGGTGTAATTTATGTTAAATTTTTAAAAAAACAAAATATGTGGTATATTAATTTATGGATTTTAAGGAAATTAAGGGAAAAAAGCATTATTTGTATGATTCGTTGCAAGAATTTCGCATTCATCACCCTGATGAGGCCTTAAATGAGAATTGGCGCAAGGCAAAGGAGGGTGAATGGGTAGTAACAGACGACCAAAACGTGTGTCAAATACTAAAATGTTACGATTTAAAGATAAATATGTCCAAAAAGGTTACAAGATGCTCAAGAACTGTCTTAGGTACGTTCAGGGTAGACAATAATAACATTAGATTATTAGGCTCTGATGGCATTGCGGAGAATATATACACGTTTTCAAGGACATATAAAGCATTTAAGCAGTATCAAAAAGAGGGACTCAAGCCAAAAGAGTTCGTTTTTGCAAGATATGTGGCTGGGGGAATGGATATTTCAAAGGCATACGCAAAAGTGTTCAAGAATTCAAAGAGTAGTGAATACATTGCCAGCTCAGCCAATAAATTAATGAAAAAAGAAGAGGTACAAACAATGGTATCAGAAGCGATTGAAAAGGTATTACAAGAAGAAAGTGTTTCAAATAACTGGATTATAGCAAAATATAGAGATATTGTGGACTTGGCAGATAAAGATTCTGACAAATTACGTTCATTAGACTCATTGTCTAAAATATCAGGGTTATTTAACACGGAAACCAAAAAAGAAGAACTTACTGTATGGTCAGGTTTTACATCAGAACAAATGGAGGCACTCAAGGATGGAGGCAAAACAGAGCTCATCGGACACAAAGAAGAAGATTAGAGATAAAGACCCATGCACTGTATGTGATTATGACCTTTATTTTAACTCAAAAGTTACACAAAGAATTGGAATTATTAACATAGCGAGAGATGTTGTGGGATGGATTTGTCCTGAATGTAATAGCGAATTTGATTTAGACGATAATATTGTGTATATTTACGGTGAGAATTCACTACAAGGAAAAGCATAATGCCACCAAAATTAAGACCATTTACAAGTTTTTTAAACCAAGGTATGCAAAATACCAATCAAAATATTAATAATACTAACCAACCTCAATTTAATAGTCCATTTGGAAATCCATACAATCCTCCTGGAGCAACAGGTTTTGGAACTGGAAGGACTGGAGCTGGAGGTGGAGTTATGAGCTCAGACCCATTGTTTTGGTGGGAAGCTGGAATGCATGGAGGTGGTTCTGATGCTGGGGCAGGTGAAGGACAAGGTGAGGGGTTTGGACAATATACCCCTGGTTTCGGCCAAGAACCAACAGATATAGTTAAAGACCAGTACGGACAAGGATTTATAACTGAAACTCAACAATTTTCTTCTGAAGACTATTATAATGTATTTAATCAGCTACCCCCTGACCTTCAAAGTCATATAACCCAGCAAGGTGGAATGTATAGTATTGATGACCCTAACTCTCTCATTAGTCAGATTATGTCGCAATTCTGGAGCTCTTCCTCCTATGGGCCCGAAGGTTCCCTAGGTTGGGATATGGCTGGATTGCAAGATTGGATAGAAAGTTATATGTCAGGGCAAACTAATTATTTAAATCCTCCTGGTGGAGAGAGTGCAATTGGAATTGATGATATGGCAGACTGGAAAGATGATTTTAATATAGGACAACAAGATATAGGCGAAATGCCAACAGAAGAGCTCCCGCCAGGATGGACGTGGCAGTTCATTAATGGAAATTGGGAACCTGTGAATGTAGGTGCTGGGGAAGGTCAGCAAGGCGAGCAAGACTTTGTTGGCGAAACAGATTTTACTATCACCCCTGGAGACACTGGGGGCACTGGGGGCACTGGTATGGCTGGTGACCATCCGGGATTTAATGTTGGGACTGATTACCAGGGAGGAGATTATTTTCAAACTGGTGAATCTAAAACGGGGTCAAGTTGGGACGTTAATAATGATAATGTTATAGACATGCTTGACTATCAATTCGCTCAATCTCAGGGTGCCGAACAAGGTTTTCTTGACAATCTTATGGGTCACCTTCAAGGAGGAATTAGTCAGGGAGCTGGTCAATTCACAGGTGGTGGTGGTGTTGGTGGGCAAAGAGCCAAAAAACTTTATTATGCCCCAACTCAAGGAGGCTTTGCATCTGTAGGAGAAGGTATGAGGAGACAGCAAGGACAACCATCATTAGAAGATTTATTAAAAAAATTACAAGGATAGAAAATGGCTAATAATTTAATGGGCTTTGATAAGCCTATCGTATATGAGGAAACAGCAAGTAAACCTCCTCTTGGTTTTAGAAAGAAAGGAGACCCTACCTTTAGTGATTGGCTTTATGATTCAACTATAGGGAACCTTGAAGGGGCTATTGATATGGGTGGAGACCTTCTTGAAACAATTGGAAGAGGTATGGTGGGTGCAGTTGAGACACTTGATGACATTGATGATATGTTTTTAAGTGGCCTTGAAAATATCTTAACAGGGAATGTGAGCAGTGAAAATATTGAGACTAATCTTAGTAAAGTTGAAGAAGCTCTTGATGTTGGTGGTTTGGTTAATCCAATTGCAGATGTGGCAAATGTAGGTGTTAATATAGCTCAAGGAGATGTTAGTGGGGCTTTAATAAATCTTGCAGCTATTATTCCTGGTATTGACTACCTTATTAAACCTTTATCAAAAAATAAGAATTTTTTAAAAAACGAAACTGTTGTAAGCGAGGCTATTGAGGCTAATTATAAAAAAAATAAAGACAAAATAATTGGACAAGAAATTAGAGAAGATTTGGTAGATAAAGGTATGAAGTCTAATGTAGTAGATGATATTGTAAAGACTATTGATAAAGCAAATGCAGAGGTAATACTTAATACTAATGCACTTACTAAGTCTGGTCGTCATACTAATGCGGTTGTAAAAAATATATCTAAAGTTGTTGAAGAAAATCTTTTAAAGTCTTTAAGAAAGTCTGGGGCGCTAAAGGGCAAGAATGTAGATAAGAAATTTGATAAATTTGTAACTGATTATATGGATGATTTATTTTATTCCCCTGAAGGATTAAAGAAGTTTTCAGATATTATTTATGATTCGAATAAGAAATTTATTAAAAGCTATGGAAGAAAAGGAAGAAAGGTTTGGAATAAAATGAGCGAAGACCCTTCTTTTTCAAAAGATTTTAAAAGTATTTTTGGAATTAAAGATACGGGGCCAATACAAGTAATTAGAGATGCTGTTTTTGACTTATATACAAAGTCTAAAATCCCAAAAGGGCTTAATTGGTTAAGTAATACTCCACCTGGGAGAGCCTTCAATTATTTGAGACCTGGAAGAGAAGGGAATCTTCCTCTTTATTTAGCTCTTGCTGGAGGTGCTGGCTTGGGAAGAACTCTTTCTCAATATGGCACAGCAGATATCACTCCTAGTTCTAATTGGTTGGATTATAGCTTAGGAGCCCCAGGTATTGGTTTGCTTGATTTTGGGACAATGGCTCTTGGTGAAATGGGAGTTGAAAGTGCTGCAAACTATAATGCATATTTAAGAAAATCAATAATAAATTATATAGATAGAGATAAGAAAGAGAAGGTTGAGCGTAATATTAAAGCAAATCTTAAGGATAAAAAAGATGAAGAAATCGGAGAAGAAATATCTAAAATAGATGAGGAATTTAAAACTAAGATAAGTGATTCAACGCAAAATTTTTATGACAATGTTTATAATAAAGCCATTTTAGATTGGAATAATCCTGACCTTTGGAATAGAATAGATAGCATAGAAGGTAAAAACCCAGGGATAAAGTTTGATTTTTAATAAATGAATGAATATGTAGATATATTTCCTCACGAAAAGAGTAGACTTGACAATCCAGATATGGCGTTACTCTTAAATTCCCTTGTAGACGAGATTATGATTGAAGGTGAAACCCCTTTATTTCTACAATTTTTAGGAGACCTTGAGTCTAATAATAAACTTGATGCGAAAAGTTCTATTTCAAATGCAGCTGGTATTTATCAATTTACGCCTGACGAGGTAGATACAACGAAAAGAGGAGCAATAAGGAATGCAGGGTTTGACCCTGAATATATAAATGCTATTCCTAATGACCCAACTAAATGGACTTTAGAGCAGTCTAATATAATGGCTTTAGCAAATTTGTTTCCAGCTGTAATAAAAGGTCATCGTGGCCTTGTTGACGAATTACTTTCAAAATCTTTTATTGATGATTACGATATGAATGCCTGGCTTAGACTTTATGATGATGTTTGGCACACTAAAATGGATGTGACAAGGTATTCTGATGAAATTGAAGAAAATAAAAAAAGAATTATTGAAAAATATTCTAAATAATTAATGGCAAATTTAAATCTTAACGGTAATATTTCCAAAAATGAAGAGACTTTACAATTAGCACATTCAAATCTTATAACTTTTGGCAAATTGTTCTCACCTCAGGATTTTCTTGCAAGCGCAACACCAGATTTTCATATTGACGTAAGTAAACTTTTAATTGACAAAGATAAACAGCAGTTAGCTTTAGTATTGCCTCGTGACCATGCTAAATCAACATTAGCATCCTGTGCCGTATTATATAGATTTTTATTTGCAACAAAGGATAGACCTGAGTTTATTGCATGGATTGGGGAAGCTCAAGACCAAGCTCGTGATAATTTAAATTGGATTTCAAATCATATATATTCTAATCCAGCTATTCATTATTACTTTGGAGACCTTCAGGGTGATAAATGGACTAAAGATGAAATAACTCTTAAAAATGGATGTAGAATGATTGGCAAAGGAACATCACAAAGACTTCGTGGTAAAAAACAATTATCTACTCGTTACACAGGTATAGTGCTTGATGATTTTGAATCAGAGCTAAACACAAAGACTCCTGATTCGAGAAGACAAATTAAAGAATGGGTAACTGCAGCTGTTTATCCTGCTATTGATTTTGATAAAAATGGCTTTCTATGGTGCAATGGAACAATTGTTCATTATGATAGTTTTTTAAATGGTTTGGTAAAAGGCTCTCAAGAAGCAGAGAAGACAGGTGAAGAATATGCTTGGGATGTATTTACACGAAAAGCGATAGAAGATGGTAAACCAATATGGCCTTCAAGATGGCCAATAAAAAAACTTGAAGAAAGAAAGCAATTTTATATTGACTCAGGTACACCAGCAAAGTTTTATCAAGAATATATGAATCAGGCAAAGTCACCTGAAGACCAAATATTTAGTGAGGAGGATATTAGCGATGGGATTTATCAAGGGAATGCAAGGTTTGATGAGGAAGCTGACTCATGGTATATACAGTTTGCTAATGGGGACAAAGAGTATATTAATATATATATTGGTGTTGACCCAGCCTCAACGGTTGCTAGCCATAGTGATTATTCCGTTATTATGGTTCTTGGTGTTACTTCTGAATATGATTATTATGTTATTGAATATTGGCGTAAAAGAGTCTTACCCATGGAGTGTGCCGATGAGATATTTAAAATCGCTAAACAGTACTCGCCAATCAGGCGAATAAATATTGAAACAATTGCATATCAGGAGATGTTAAGAGATTATGTAATGAAAAGAAGTAAGAGAGAAGGTTTATTTTTACCTGGGATTGAAAAAGGTATTAAGAATTATAATTCTAAAAAGAAAGATAGATTGTTTGAGGGACTTCAACCTATGTTTAAAGCAGGGGCAGTACATCTTAAAAAACAACATCACGAATTTATTGATGAATTACTTGATTTTCCAAAAGGTTCTCATGATGATATTATTGATTCTTTTTACCTAGCAACTCAATGGGCAAAGGGAAATGCAAAAGCTGGAAAAGTTAAAAAAGAAAAGAATAGAGAAGGGTATTGGATGAAGCCTAAAAAAATGTATGATTGGATGACGGGGAAGAGAATATGACCTTATTTGTTAAATACTATAATTTATTATTATATTATATACTGTGATTAAGGAAGATTTCAGAGCAAAAGAGATACGTGAAACATTTGACAGATGGTCGAATGCAAGAGAAGACTGGGATGTTGCTGCACGTGAAGATATAGATTTTTACTTAGGTAATCATTTTAGCGCAGATGAAGCTGACGAGTTGGCATCTCGAAATCAATCGGCTGTCCCTATGGACAGATTGTATTCTGCTATTGAACAATTTAAAGCAATTGTAACGTCCAAGCCTCCTAAGTTTTCAGCAGTTGGAAGAGAGGATTCTGACAATAAACTTGCAAATGTTTGGAAAGTTATTCTTGAATATATATGGGATTTATCAGATGGTGACGAGCAGTTCAAGCAAGCTGTTCACGACTATACAGTTACAGGTCTTGGTTATTTTTATGCATATATAGATAAAGAGGCTGATTATGGTCGTGGTGAAATAAAATTTAAACATTTAAATCCTTTTAAGGTTTATGTAGACCCAAATGCAAGAGATAGATATTTTGATGATGCCTCTGGAATGATGGTGTCTAATATAATGAGTAAAATGCAATTGCTTGATGCATACCCTCAATTAGGGCAACCAATTGAAGAGGGTGATGAAAAAGCATTAATTGATAAAATTGAAACAGTATCTGAAGAAGATTGGCCAAGCAATGCAAATAAAAGAACTATGGGTTCATTTACTCCTGATGAAATAAAAGATTATGACTATCAAGGTTCAAGTGAAAAATATAGATTAATTGAATATTATTCAAAAGTAAAAGTCCCTTATTATAGACTTTTAGATAAAAGAGTGGGTCAAGAAAAAATTGTCTCAAAAGAGCAATTTGACCAATTATCTCAAGATAAGCAATTTTTAAATTCTATTCAAAAAGGATTGATAGACTTTGTTGAAGTACAGCAAACAAGAATAAGGCAAACATGTTCAGTTGGACAAATAATTTTATATGATTTAGTATTAGATACAGATATATATCCAATTGTCCCAGTGCCTAATATATGGACAAATACTCCTTACCCAATGAGTGATGTAAGGAAAAATAAAGATTTTCAAAGGTTCCTCAATAAGACAGTATCTTTAATCACATCGCACGCACAAGCTAGTTCAGGATTAAAACTTCTTATACCTCAAGGAAGTGTTCAAGATATTGAAGAACTCGAAAGAGATTGGGCAAATCCTAACGCCACCCTCGAATATGATGCATCTTTTGGGGAACCACATTTCCCATCTCCACAACCATTATCTAGTTCAATTATGCAATTGCCTCAATTAATTGAAAGATATATTGATTTAAATATGGGTATATTTGAAATGATGCAAGGAAATGCTGAAGCTGCTCCAAGGACATCTTCGGCAACTATGATGATGGAGGATTTTGGGCAAAGACGTTCTAAGTCTAAATTAAGAGATATTGAAGGGTCTTTAAAAAGAATTGGTAAAGTTGTTTATAATTTATCAAAATCACATTATAATTTTCAAAAAACATTTAGAATTGTTCAACCCAATAATGATATTAATGAATATACTGTCAATAAAAGACTTTATGATGACAAATCAAAAGAATTACAATCTATTGAAAATGATATATCTGTAGGTCAATTTGATGTAAGGGTTATAGGTAACTCAACTATGCCTTCAAATAAATGGGGAGAATGGGAAATTTATATGCAAGCATATCAATCAGGTCTTATTGATAAAGTTGAAGCTCTCAAGAAAACAGATATATTCGATAAGGAGGGTGTATTGCAAAGAACAGATATGGTACAACAATTACAGCAAGCTCTAGGGCAAGCTCAAGAACAAATTAAGAAAGTTTCAGGTGACTTACAAACTGCACATCGTGAATCGATTCAGGCACGTAAGCGTACAGAGGTAGAAAAATTCAAAGCTGAGCTAAGTAAGTCTGAAGTAGAATCAAAATCAGCTAATAAGCTCACAGTTGATAGACTAAAAGATGCGGTCAAACTCGAGTCAGAGAAATTACGTTTAAGTAGTCAAGCTCAAGGTAGACAAGAGAAATCGCAAAAGGAGAAAGAATAATGACAGACGCATATGATGACGGGAATCCTCAAGTTGAGGGTCAACCTGTTGATAATGTAGGGCAAGATGAAGGACAAAACATTGAAGAGAGTTCTAATCAAACATGGGAAGAACAGGCCAAGTACTTCCAATCTGAAAAGGATAAACTCGCAAATGAAAATCAGAACTTAAAGAAATTCGAAGTGATTGGTAAGCTTTTACAATCTAGACCAGATATTGCAAATACAGTTGCAACTATGGTTAAAGGTGGTAGTGCTCAACCTGTTGGTCCACAACGTGTTGAATTAAGTGAAGATGAATTTGACCCATGGGAAGCCTATAATGACCCTAAATCTAAATCGTATAAGTTCAGACAGCAAGAGTTACAAGAGAGTATCGGACAGGCCGTAAATCAAAGGATGGCTGGAATAATGAGAAATCAAGGAGTTCAACAATTAAAGGGCAACCTTTTACAGCAAGGATTAACCCCTGCTGAAGTTGATTCTTTTATGAATTTCGCATCCAAAAATCCTGCAGAGTATGGTGTTGAAGGTGCTGTTAAAATGTGGCAAGCTGTTATGGGCGAAGGCCAAGGCACAGTTACAGATAATCCACTTGATAATGTTCGACAAACGCAACAAGCACCCACGCCGGGTGGTATATTGCAAGGTCAACAACCTCAAGCGAGAAGCGAAAAGGATTCAATGTGGGATTCAATTGTAGCAGCTGGAAGCCGAACTAACGTTTTAAAATAATAAATAAACTAGGAGAATAATAATGGCAACATATAATGCAGGCAGTTTGTCGGCAAATGGTACAAGAACTCCCGGTGCAAGTAATACTGATTTTCACACAAGACGTTTATTCGATTTTAGTGATAGAATAGCAGAACTTGCTCCAGAAGAGTCTCCATTTTTCGTATACCTGTCAAAAGTAGGAAAAGTGCCAACTTCAGACTCCCAGTTCCGATTCTTAGAAGATAGAACTAAAGTATCAATTACTGATAGAAGTTTTCTTTCAACTGGTGGCTTCACAGCCGCTGCGATTGGAAGCACTGTAAGTACATCATTTGATACTGTAGGCGGTGCATCCGTTGACTGGTTAGTTCCAGGAATGGTTGTTACTTGTGGAACAGTAGATACATCAACAGCACAGCCAGAATGGTGTGTTGTTCGTATTGAATCTGCTGTAGATGCAGGTTCAAGCACTACTTGTACCGTAAGAACTATCGCACAAGCATCTTCGGCAGCTTTAACGGTGCCAGATAATGCTAAATGTACAGTAGTCGGAACTTCATTTGAAGAAGGCTCAGGTGCTCCAGATGTTTGGTCTCAACAGTTAGACCATGATTATGGATATACTCAAATATTCAAAACAGCAGCAGAGATGAGTAATACTTCTCGTGCAACTGTTTATCGTGGTTATGCTGATGAATGGCAAAGAATCTGGAACTTAAAGTTAAGAGAACATAAAGTTGATATTGAAAGAGCAATGCTCTTTGGTATGAGAGGCTCTACAAACAGCATCAATTATACAGATGGTGTTGTGGGTCATATTATAGCAAACTCTCAAAGTCAGCTTGCAGATGAAGCTCAAGTTTCTTATACTGAGGATAAAGGTTATTTAAAAACAATCACAGCAGCAAATTGGTCTTATGACTCATTGTTAAGTGATTTTGAAGTAATCTTTGACCCAGCAAGAGGCGGAACTTCAAGTAAGCTTGGATTGGCAAGTTTACCTGTAATATCTCACTTTAATAAGTTAGGTGGATTCATGGATGCATCTTTAAAAGGTGCAACTGATGCAGGTTCATTATCTTATAATTGGCAAAGAAGCCAAGGAAGTTTTGGTCATCAAGTTATGAAGATTGAAACTATCCATGGTGATTTATCAATGGTTAAAGAACCTTTATTCAGAGGAAATGCAGCTGGATTCTTAGCTCTAGTTGATTTAGACCATGTATCATATAGACCTCTTGTTGGTAATGGTGTGAATAGAGATACTCACATCACAACTAATGTGCAACAAGCTGATGAAGATTTACGAAAAGATATGATTCTTACAGAAGCAGGTCTTGAAGTTTCTCTTCCTGAAACTCATGCACTAATACACTTACAAGGAGTTTAATTATGAGAAGTGATATATTAAATCAAAATAGTCAAGCGACTGGTGGAGTAAA